>ENA-OQIC01000451-OQIC01000451.1-human-gut-metagenome-genome-assembly--contig:-NODE-451-length-18411-cov-2.845384_pt1 | contig 18411 bp, 24 predicted proteins | sample MGYA00242572_ERZ504736 | MGnify/ENA primary metagenome ERZ504736 (study PRJEB26092, sample SAMD00036201) | human gut metagenome | host: Homo sapiens | study: EMG produced TPA metagenomics assembly of... | reverse complement strand
TTTAATATTAATCATCCTCCTATATATGTTTTTATTTAGGAAGATATAATACCATTTTAGTCAGTAGTTATGTGGGTTCACGCATGTTTTTACACACACTTTTTTGTCCACCCTTTATCTTTGTCAAAAAAGATAAAAGTGCTATAAACCCAGTATCTATCTAGGTTTACAGCACTTTTTACACACACTTTTTGTCCTATAACTCAAAAACTATTGGTATAGCCAATAAAAAACCCCGGCAACCTTTCGGCTACCGGGGTTTAATACTTCATATCAAGCTATAAAGTATTATTCTGCTGTGAATGGCAACAAAGCAATAGCGCGAGCGCGTTTGATTGCTAATGTTAATTTACGCTGATGTTTAGCGCAAGTGCCGGAAATACGACGTGGAAGAATTTTGCCGCGTTCAGTCGTGAAACGACGAAGTTTAGCAATATCTTTGTAGTCGATTTGATCTACATGATCAACGCAGAAGTTACATACTTTTCTTCTTGGTTTTCTGCTTCTATCTCTTCTCATTATGTGAATCCTCCTTTTCGAATTAGTAGGAGTCCTAAACACTAGAACGGAATGTTTCATCGTTGCTGCTACCGAAGTTATCAAAATTAGAAGACCCACCACCGAAGCTATCGGTGTTCTGAGTATCTAAGGATGTACCAACAAAGTTGGCTACTACTTCAGTTACATAGCGTTTTTGCCCATCCTGAGTTTCATAAGAACGGGTATTCAAACGACCTTCAACGAAACAACGGCTCCCTTTACGTAGGTTACCAGCTGCTTCCCCTAATTTACCCCAAGCTACACAGTTAATGAAGGCGGTTTGTTCCTTCTGTTCATTGGTAGTGGAATCAAAATATGTGTTTGTCGCAGCCACTGTAAATGATGCTACGGCTCTACCGGTTTTAGTAAAGCGCACTTCAGGGTCACGAGCTAAATTACCTAAGATCTGTACTGAGTTCATAGTAAACCTCCCAGAGCTTACTTGCCGTGTTTAACAATTAGGTGTTTAAGGACATCATCGTTGATTTTTAATACACGATCGATTTCTTTGATTTCTGCAGGATCTGCTTCAAAGTTAACCAATACGTAGAAACCGTCAGTGAATTTTTTCACTGCGTAAGCAAGACGACGCTTGCCCCAACGATCTACCTTTTCTACTGTGCCGCCTACACGAGCAATCAAAGCTTCTACTTTTTCAATAACCGCGTTGGTTGTCTCTTCTTCGGCTGGTTTCACAATCACCATGACTTCGTATTTGTTCATACAAAATCACCTCCTCTTTTGGACATATGCCCCTATCTTCCATAGGGGTAGGAAGCGCTTACCATCAATAAGCTTTTCAATTATATACTAATTCTAATAAAAAGGCAAATTTTTTATGAAAAAAAGCCCAAAATTTCCAATAATTACTATTTGCTGTTTATACTATTCTAATTTTCTATAGAAAATGACATTTTTTAACTATACACCGAACTCTACACAGAGTATACTTAAATAAGAGTGTATATCAAAAAGATTGCAATGATTACAATATTATTATATATGTAGGAGGTTTGACCTATGAAAATCAGAGTAGGCATTGTAGGCTACGGCAACTTGGGCCGTGGCGTAGAAGCGGCTGTAAAATTACAGCCGGACATGGAATTAGTTGGTGTTTTTTCTCGTCGTAACGGTTTAGAAACAGTGAGCGGCGTGCCAAGCTACGCTATGAGTGAATTGGAAAGCTTCAAGGGCAAAATCGACGTTATGGTTCTTTGCGGCGGTTCCGCTACAGACTTAATCGAACAGACTCCGATGGTGGCTAAACATTTCACCGTTATCGACAGCTTCGATACCCATGCACGCATTCCGGAACATTTTGAAAATGTTAACAAAGCAGCTAAAGAAGCGGCAATGCGGCATTAATTTCTTGCGGTTGGGATCCGGGCATGTTCTCCTTGCAACGCGTTTTTGCCGAAAGCATTTTGCCACAGGGTAAATCCTACACCTTCTGGGGCCGCGGTGTCAGCCAGGGTCACTCCGACGCCATTCGTCGTTTGGATGGCGTAGTGGATGCTCGTCAGTATACTGTACCTCGCGAAGAATATTTGGAACAGATTCGTCAGGGTCAAACTCCTGAAGTGACGGCTCAGTCCGGTCACCTTCGTGAATGCTATGTAGTCGCCGCTGAAGGGGCTGACAAAGATAAAATCGAAAACGAAATCAAAACTATGGAAAACTACTTCGTTGGTTATGAAACCATCGTTCATTTCATCTCCCAAGAAGAACTCGACAAAAACCATAAAGGCATTCCACACGGCGGTTTCGTACTTCGCAGCGGTGAAAGCACCGAAGGTACCCGTCACGTTGTAGAATATTCCTTAAAACTCGACAGCAATCCTGAATTCACCGGCTCTGTATTGACGGCCTATGCACGCGGTATTTATCGCTTAGCTAAACACGGCGGCACCGGTGCTTACACTGTGTTCGATATTCCACCGGCTTGGATTTCTACCCACAGTGCTGAAGAATTGCGCGCTCATTCTTTATAATTCGTAACAATATATTAATACCAACAATAGAATAACCTATATACTAAGAGGCTGTAACGAAAACAGGTTTTCTGTTATCGTTACGGTCTTTTTTTGTGTATTAACTAAACGTTTAACTCAGTAGTACACTACTTTAAAACCTCTATACTATCTTTTTGGGTACTATAGCACTTTAAAGTGCATTCTTCCTTTCGAATCATATTTAGCATATAATGAATCCATCAGCTGATAAGAATTGTTTTCAAAATTTACAAATACATTAATAAATTAGGATTCATTACCGAATACTAACATTTAATACTGCAAAATAAATAACCAAGACTATGTTACAATAAAAGGAGATATATTATGTTACATGAAATTAATTGGCCACACGAATATTTACCGGGTACAACCGACAACTTTGCTTCCAACGAAGTGATTATCCAAGGAGTTACGGCTGCCGAAGCTTTTGACAATTTAATCGATACCGCCATTTGGCCAACTTATTATAAAAATGTGGCCGATGTGGAGTTTGACAATACTAAAGGTACCAAGCTTGCTGAAAATACGCGTTTTCGTTTTAAAACCTTCGGTTTCCCTATCGAAGCAGAAATTACCGAATTTGAAGCGCCAAAAGGTGATCAACCGGGCCGTTTAGCTTGGCATGGCTGGGCTGAAGGCGACGCCGAAACGCGTCTTGATGTAATCCATGCTTGGCTCATTGAAGATTTATCGGAAAATCGTGTGCGTATTTTGACTCAAGAATCTCAAATCGGCAAACCCGCCGTGGCTTTACACGAAGACCCAACAGATCCAATGAATATCGGCCATCAGGACTGGCTCCGTGGCTTAGCGGCTACTTTATTAAAAGCAAAAGCCGGTAAATAATAAATTATATTTTTAGGAAGGGATTATCATGGCTACCAAAAATTCTATGTTTCAATGCCCCGTTGAAGCGGCTCTAAGCCTGTTAGGCGGCAAATATAAATGCATCATCTTATGGCATTTATTGGAACGTACTCATCGTTATAGTGAATTACAGCGTGTCATTCCTCAGGCAACGCCAAAAATGTTAACCCAGCAGCTGCGTGAACTGGAAGATGCGGGCGTTATCGAACGCAAAGTCTATCCCGTAGTCCCACCTAAAACAGAATACAGCTTAACGGAATTCGGCCTCACTTTATCCCCTATTATCGAGTCCATGTGTGACTGGGGCAAAACGTATATGGGAGATAGAATTGCACCAAAAGATTGTAATTCGTAAATACTGAGTAATATTAACAACTAAAAATTCCTCTTTAAAGCAACTTAGAGATAACATCTTTAAGTTGCTTTTTATTTGCTTTTTTAAATTACTTCTTGCTTTCCCCCTCAATGACTGATTATCTAAAATTGATCTTCCTAATATTTATTTCATCTGCCCCTTGATTTTAATTTAAACAGCGTTTAAAATTAAATTGTAAATTAAACAATGTTTAAATTTTAAAATAAAACAGCAAACTATATTACAATTCTTATTTTTCTAATCTATATAAAGGACATAATTATGGCAGAATCAACGAAAGATAAAATCATCAACACAACCTATCGCTTAATGCTCAATAATGACGATATCAGCAGCATCACGGTACGCATGATTGCCGCCGAAGCAGACGTCAACGTGGCACTCGTTAATTACCATTTAAAAATAAAGAAAACCTCTTTAATGAGGTCATCAACCAAATTCTAATCCGTGCCAAAGAGTTTTTTAAACTCCTCGAAGACGAAAAAACGCCGCCGCGCAAGCGTTTATTCGATTTTTTATTGCAATATCAACAGCATTTAGCCAAGCATAAGAAGTTTATTTTCTATCTCTTTTCATCAAAGCAAACCTTCCCAACCCAGATGACCTATCTTAAATTCTTACGAACCCAAGGGGTTGCCAAAATAATGAGTCATGTAGCCCTCCTCATTAAAGAGCAACAACCGGATGCCTCCGATGAAGCCATACGTAATATGACTAAATTTACCTTCAGCCACTTAATCTCCATTTTGGTCTTTCCGGTTATTTACAGCGCCTCTATTAATGAAGGCGTTAAGACAATGAAAGATGTCTTCATTTCGCCGGAAGAAACCAAAGCATCATTGCATTTCTTTTTTGATACCTATTTCCCGGAATGCGAGATTGAATCGAAGCATAAAATGTAAGCCAGAACTCTAATATCAAGTGATATCTTTTTTACTACTTAGCTAAGGAGCCCCCTATGAAAAAGAAATATATCCCCATCGGCCTGGTGCTGATTCTTTTAATCGGCATCACCATCTACTACTTCTACCCCCGCACAACTACCGGCAAGGTGAACACGGTAGGTACCATCGAAGTTCACCAATACGATATTACTCCGCGCAGCAGCGGTTATATTTCAGGTCTTGATGTAGATCTCGGCAGCCGCATCACCGCCGGTGAAACACTATTTACCTTATCTGAACCAACCACCAACACAGCCCTTGATGCCGCTAAAGCATCGCTCGCTCAAGGAGCCGCCAACTTAGCGGATTTACAAGCCGGTGCTCGTGAAGATCAAATCAAAGCATACAAAGCCTTGGTCGACTCCGCGACCGTTACACGTGACCAAGCGCTACGTGAATTTAATCGCTATGACGCCTTATATGCCGAAGATGCTGTGTCCGCCCAAGTACGCGATCAAAAACAACAAGCCTATGAGGTAGCCCAGCAGAACCTCACCAAAGCGACGGCCGATTACCAAGAATTATTACAGGGCACCCGCAGCCAACAGATTGCCGCTGCCCAGGCTCAGGTAGAAGCGTTAAACGCTAATGTAGCCTCTGCCCAAAGCCGCGTGGAAGATTTAATTATGAAAAGCCCGGTTAATGGCCTTGTTTTAACCAAGAACTACAATAAAGGTGAATATGTGAAAGCCGGCGCACCTGTTTTAACCATCGCCGATATGCAGGATGCGTGGGTCCATATCTACGTGTCGACCGAGCAATTGGCTCTCATTAAAGTAGGCGACAAAGCACAAATCAAAGTAGACGGCTTACCAAACCAAATCTTTGAAGGCTATATTGAACGCATCAGCCCCGAAGCGGAATATACGCCGCGTCAAAGTATCACTAAAACGGAACGCTCAAATTTAGTATATAAAGTGCGTATTAAAGTAAAAAATGGTGAGGAAATTCTTAAACCGGGTATGCCCGTGGATGTGGTGATTCCATGATTAGCATTCAAAATGTCCACAAACATTACGGCGATGTGCACGCCCTTAAGGGTATCAACCTGACCATTCCGGACGGTGAAATGTTTGGCCTCGTTGGTGCCGACGGTGCCGGCAAATCATCGCTCCTTCGCATGCTTTGCGGACTAATCGTCCCAAACGAAGGCACTATAACTATTAATGGTGCCTCGCCGCGCGACATAAAGCACACTATCGGCTATGTATCGCAGCTCTTCGCCTTATATCCCAATCTAAGTGTGTACGAAAACCTCGAGTTGTATGGTCGTCTATACGGACTCAGTAAGGATGATCTGCACAGTAAATGTGATACTCTCGCCGAATATGTAGGCCTTGGCCAATTTAAAGACCGCATGGCCAATGATTTATCCGGCGGCATGAAGCAGAAATTAGCTTTAGCCGTAGCGCTCTTAAACACACCAAAACTACTCATTTTGGATGAACCTTCAACCGGTGTCGACCCCTTATCACGCCGCGAATTATGGACTTTAATCAAAAAAATCAACCAAGACGGTACCACCGTGGTAGTCGCTACGCCTTTCATGGACGAAGCAGACTACTGCACGCAGATTGCTTTTTTTGAAGCCGGTCAAATCTTAGCCCTCGGCACGCCACAAGAACTACGAGCTCAGACCAATGTAAAAGCAAACCAAACACTGGACGAAGTATATATTCGCCTCGTCAATAAAAACAACGAACTTACCGCCGATTATGCAGTGCACCATGACTTTGAGCGACTCACCGATAAACCAATCGTTATTCAAACGCAAGACCTGGTGCGCCGATTCGGTGATTTTACAGCCGTCAACAAGCTTAATATTACTATTAAAGAAGGGGAAATCTTCGGGTTGCTCGGCTCCAACGGCTGCGGTAAATCCACGACTATTCGCATGCTCTGCGGCACCTTGACCCCTACGACCGGCCAAATCGAAGTACTCAATACGGATGTGACAAAGCATGTGTCACTCATAAAATCAAGCATCGGTTACATGTCTCAAAAATTCAGTCTCTATGCCGATTTAACAGTCATGGAAAACCTCACCTTTTACGGTCGCGTCTACGGCTTAAAAAAGGCTGAATTAGCCGAACGCATCGATACCGTCATCAACGAACTTGAATTACACGACATTAAGAACCGCTTAGTCCGTGAATTACCGACCGGCTGGCGCCAACGAGCCTCTTTAGGAGCCGCCATTTTACATAAACCGGCCATCGTGTACCTGGATGAGCCGACCAGTGGTGTCGATCCGTTGACACGTCGTCAATTCTGGGACGTCATCAATAAATTATCCGACCGAGGCACCACGATATTAGTAACCACCCACTTCATGGACGAAGCGGAACAATGTGACCGCATTCTCTTTATGGATAAAGGATCTAAAATTATCGAAGGTCGCCCTAAAGTATTAAAAGAAACCACACCGGGTGCTCATAATTTGGAAGATGCCTTTATTTATTATATGAAACAAGCTAGGAGTCAATGATATGCAACGAATTTGGGCTATACTGATAAAAGAGTTTCACCAGATGAAACGGGATAAAGCCACCTTATTTATGCTGATTTTAATGCCCTTAATGCAGCTCATTATTTTCGCTACGCCATCAATACGGATGTAAAACATGTACCGACGGTTATTTATGACCAATCAAGAAGCGAAGAAAGCCGCGAGCTTATTAATGCCTTCGTGGGCACCTCCTACTATGATGTCGTTGAATATGTAGATAGCAACCAGGCCATGTTAGACAGCATTTATTCCGGTAAGGCCGTAGCGGCCCTCACCTTTCCGCCAACCTTCAGTGAGGATATTAAACACGGGCGCACCGCGGAAATGCAACTCATCGTCGACGCCAGTGACAATACCATAGCCAACAGCGCCATCAGCACGGCACAACTCTTAGGACAACAGCGGTCCCTAAGTATTACGTCACAACGCTTGCTGGCTACCGGCCAAGCGATGCCATCTGGTAATGCCATTGAAGTTAAAATCAACCCCTGGTTCAACCCGGATTTCATAACCGCCTATAACATTGTGCCGGGCATTATCAGCCTCATGATTACCATGACCTTGGTAAGTATTACGGCCATGGCTATCGTGCGCGAGCAGGAGGTGGGTACCTTGGAACAGTTAATGGTAACGCCGCTCAAAGACTATGAAATCATCATCGGCAAAGTAATTCCCTATGTAATCATCGGCTACGCTCAGGCGGGTATCGCTTTGGTAGCAGGGATTCTGCTATTTGATGTGCCGTTTCAAGGCAGTTTTTTCGTCCTCTTTATGACAACGACCATCTTCCTCATCGCCTCATTGATGCTGGGAATCCTCGTTTCCACCGTGGCCAAAACCCAGCTCCAAGCCATGCAGATGTCGATCTTGGTATATATGCCGAGCATTTTGTTATCCGGTTTTATGTTCCCCCGTGTGGCCATGGATGCCATTTTTCAATACCTTGGCGCCATCATGCCCATGACCTTCTACTTGACCATCATCCGCGGCATCATGCTAAAAGGAATAGGTGTCGAGTATTTATGGCCACAGATTTTTGCCCTTATTACCTTCATTATCATCACCGGTTTTATCAGTATCCACACCTTTACCAATAAACGTAAAAACGGTTAACAGTGCATCCGCGCAGTTTCTATGTTATAATAAATTGTTAACATAGTAATTTATAACTAACATAGACGTCGGTGGTTCCCATAATCACCTATAGCAGACTTAACTGATGAGTGAGGAGAATGAAATGAGTACAAATCTTGAAGTAGGTATTGTAGGCCTTCCTAATGTGGGCAAAAGTACGCTGTTTAACGCTATTACCAAGCCGGTGCCGAAGCGGCCAACTATCCGTTCTGTACAATCGAACCTAACGTAGGTGTGGTTGACGTGCCGGATGACCGCATCAATCAATTGGCCGTTATGTTTAAATCTAAAAAAATTATTCCGGCTGCTATGCGTTTCGTTGACATTGCCGGTCTCGTAGCCGGTGCTTCCAAAGGCGAAGGTTTGGGCAATAAATTCCTTAGCCACATCCGCCAGGTTGACGCTATCGCCCAGGTTGTACGTTGTTTTGATGACCCTAACATCACTCACGTAGCCGGTTCCATCGATCCGATTCGTGATATTGAAATCATCAACACGGAACTTTGCTTGGCCGACCTTGATTCCGTTGAAAAACGTAAACAGCGTATTGAAAAAATCGCCAAGAGCGGTGACAAAGATGCTCGCATCGAACTTCCGATTTTGGAAAAAGTCATCGAAGGTCTCGGCGAAGCCATTCCGATACGTGCCCAAGGTCTCGACGAAGAAGAGTTGGAAATTCTTAAAGAGTTAACCTTGTTAACGGCTAAGAAATCCTTATATGTAGCCAATGTATCGGAAGATGAAATTTCTGATTACGAAGCTAACGAATATGTAAAGAAAGTAGAAGAATATGCGGCCAACGAAGGTTCCGGCGTCGTAGTTGTATCCGCTCGTATCGAATCGGAAATCGCCGAATTATCCGATGAAGAAGCGGCGGCATTCCTTGAAGAACTCGGTCTTACCGAAAGCGGTTTAACTAAGTTAATTAAAGCCAGCTATTCCTTATTGGGCCTTATCAACTTCTTCACTGCCGGTGAAATGGAAGCCCGCGCTTGGACTATCGTAGAAGGTACGAAAGCCCCTCAAGCAGCCGGCAAAATTCACTCCGACATTGAAAAAGGCTTTATCCGTGCGGAAATCGTAGCGTTTGACGACCTTGTAGCTTGCGGCAGCCAGAATGCGGCCAAAGAAAAAGGTCTTGTTCGCCTCGAAGGTAAAGACTATGTCATGAAAGATGGCGATGTAACCTACTTCCGCTTCAATGTGTAAGCATTAATATGTAATGTTAAAATATATTGTTAAAATATATCGTTACAATATAACGGTTATCTGTTTTAAGAAAATAAAATAAACATTAATAGCTTATTGGCTATAACAAAAAATGTACGCAGTCCAAAATCGGAACTGCGTACATTTTTTCTGTTTATTCTGTTTACCGGCTAAGCTGTCATATTAAGTTTGGCTTAGTATTTCAATTTACCCATTGGTACATAAATCGTACCGGAAGACATAGGTCCTACGGTGCCCTGCTGGAAGATAACAAAAATTTCATGGTCTTCCGTAGCATAGAAATCGGAAGGAACTTTGTCGACCGTTCTGTTTTCAGGGAAAAACTGTGGCTTTAAATCTTCATCATTGGCAATAGCCTGATTTAATTCATCTAATTTAACGCCGCCAAAGTCATGCAAGGTCAACACTTTGCCACTGGTGCTGTTAAAGGTGAACGCTTTTACTGTATTCAAACCGTTAGCAGCTTGGTCACCAATGGTATACGATTTAAGCAATACACTGAAGATCCCTTTGTCATTGGCTTTAACATCATATGTCATGTACAGATTTTCTTTTACATCCGCTTTAAGATTGTTTTTTTCCAAATTCTTTTGCAATGTTTGTACGTATTTGGTGATTCGACTGTTAATTTCCTTTGTTACCACCGGGCTGACGGATGTTACTGTCGGATAGGTAACATGGATGCGGTCACCACTGATAGCGATTGGTTGAACGGCTACGGATAAACGCTGATAATACGCATTCGCTTCCGGAACTTTCACCAAATCCGCTTCACGCGACAGTTCATCGGATGCTTCCCACATAGCTTTATTGGAAGCCGGCGAAATATCCGAAGATACACGTTTAGTCATAACGCCGGTCGTATTGTTATGTGCTTCGGTCGCGTCTGTACTGCACAATATCGCCGTTGTCATCGACTACAGCAGCAGCCGGTTCGGAATCCACTTTTACAACGGCCACGTCAGCAGCATTAACGCCGCCAAAACCGCCCAAAGCGATGGATCCGAATACAGCGGCCATTATATATTTTTGCCATTTCTGTTTCATAAAAAATTCCTCCTTCATTCCCCTTTATGGCTAATGTACTTTAATACATTAAATCATGCCAAAAAACACTATATATTTATAATATAGCAAAAAACGGTGAAAAAATCGTGATATTCTGCATTTTTTCATGATGATTTATGATGTATACAATATAGAGTTAAATTTGAGATTGATTTTTGTCCACAGTTTTTGTACAATCGTCTTGTAGGATTATTAAGTGTTCTATTTTTTATTCTCTCAAGGAGGGTTAGTATGAAGCATGATTTTATGAGTCATGACTTACATCTGCCGGAATTGACGTTCCGCGGTATGCTATTAGGCGTACTCATTACTATTATTTTTACCGCGTCAAACGTTTACTTGGGCTTAAAAGTTGGCTTAACCTTCTCCAGCTCCATTCCAGCCGCTGTAATTTCCATGGCTATCCTTCGTTTTTTCAAAGACTCCAACGTTCTTGAAAACAACATGGTTCAAACCCAAGCATCGGCAGCCGGTACTTTATCGGCTGTTATTTTCGTTTTGCCGGGCCTCTTGATGCTAGGCTATTGGCAAGGCTTCCCTTACATGCAAACTTTATTACTTTGTGCCTGCGGCGGTTGTTTAGGTGTATTATTTACGATTCCGCTTCGTCGTGCCATGGTAGTAAACAGCGATCTTCCATATCCGGAAGGCCGTGCTGCTGCTGAAATTCTTAAAGTAGGCAGTCAGAATCATGGCGACAGCGCTAAACAAAGCGCCAGCGGTATGAAAGAAATCGTAAGCGGCGGTATTTTTGCCGGTATCATCAGTCTTTTCACCAACGGCTTCCATTACTTGGCCGGTGAAATGAGCTTCTGGTTCGGTGTTGGCCGCGGGGTTACTCAGTTCCCTCTCGGCTTCTCCACTGCCTTACTCGGTGCCGGTTTCCTTATCGGTATCTCCAGTGGTATCGCTATCTTGGTTGGTATGATTATCGCTTGGGGCGGTTTCGTGCCTTACTTGACCAATGTATTGCCTATGGGCGATGCTAAGTCGGTAGAATCCTTCGCTATGGCCGTTTGGAAAGAAAAGGTTCGTTTTATCGGTGCCGGATGTATCGGTATTGCCGCTATTTGGACCCTCATTACCTTGGCAAAACCAATTGTTGAAGGTATGCGTATTTCCGTTCAAAATATGAAAATGTCCGGCGAAGAACGTGAAACTCATCGTATGGATACAGATATGAAGCCTTCTACTATCGCACTTGTATTCTTGCTTATTTTAGTTGGCCTCGTTGTTTGTTTCTACTCCTTCGTAAGTGCCGTTGACATCAGTCCTGCTCTTATGTGGACATTCGTTATCTGCGGTATCGTTATCGCTCTTTGCATCGGCTTCTTCGTAGCTGCTGCCTGCGGTTACATGGCCGGTCTTATCGGTACATCCGCCAGCCCAATCTCCGGTATCGGTATTTTGGGTATCATCATTTCGTCCCTCGTAGTATTCGCCATTGCATCTGCCAATGACTTATTCGCTACTGAAGCAGGCGTAAAATTCGCTACTGCTATGGCCTTATTCATGACCAGTGTGGTTGTTTGTATTGCCGCTATTTCCAACGATAACTTACAAGACCTCAAAACCGGTCAACTCGTAGGTGCTACACCTTGGAAACAGCAGGTAGCTTTACTTATCGGTTCCGTAGCCGGCGCCATCGCTATCGCTCCGGTTCTTAACCTTTTATACGAAGCTTATGGTTTCACCGGTGCGTTACCTCGTGCCGAAATGGATCCATCCGCTGCCTTGTCGGCACCGCAAGCTACTTTGATGACAACAATTGCGCAAGGTATCTTCAGCTCCAATCTTGATTGGGATTACATCCTTATCGGTGTGGGCATCGGTATTATCGGTATTATCGTTAACTTAGTATTAAAGAGCACAACAGCTACTTTATCCTTACCGCCATTGGCTATCGGGATGGGTATCTATTTACCGCCTTCCCTCGAAATGCCGCTCGTTATCGGTTCTTTAATGAGCTATTTCGTTGGCAAATACTTAGTAAAACGTGCTAAAGAACGTAGCGGTGAATTGGCTGATGCCGATGTTGAACAATGTAACCGTCGCGGCGTTCTCTTCGCTTCCGGTATGATCGTAGGCGAAAGCTTAATCGGTGTAATTATTGCGGTTATCATCGTTATCTCCGTAACTTCCGGCGGTGGCGAAGATCCACTCAGCATGGTTGGCAAAGACTTTGCAAATACTGCTGAATGGCTTGGTTTAGGTGTCTTTATCCTCACAATTGCTTACTTCGTAAATCTTGTATTATCGACTAAGTTCAATCGTGAAGAAGCGCTCGAAATCCAACGCATTAACGAAGAAGAACATAAATAAAATCTTACAAATCTAATCATGAAAACTGTCATGTCCGAAAGGATGTGGCAGTTTTTTTATCTCCTACAAAAATCTTACAAAACCTTGAAAAATTTTTATTAAATTTTACATTTTTCATCTTGAATGTTTACACTATTATGATTTAATGAAAAATATGTGGTGCACTAAATTGTAATCTAGTATATTAAAACCTTATTCAAGGTAGGAGGAAATCATGAGATTAAAAGCCATTTTATCCGGCCTGTTTTGTATGCTGGCCTTGCTCGTACTTGCAGGTTGTGGCAACTCAACTTCAAACAGTGGTTCAGCAAATGACAAAGTAGTAGAAATTGAATATTGGCATGTCGCATCCGATAGTTTTGGTGGACAAACAGTTCGTGAATTGGTTGCCGATTTTAACAAAACACATCCTAATATTAAAGTCACTGAGAAATTTAATCCGGATATGTACAAAGGCTTAACTCAAAACTTACAGGCTGCTTTAGCATCTGGCCAAACACCAGACGTAGTGCAAATGGGTTGGAACTTCTTAAACTATGCACACGAAAACTTTGAAACGGAAAATATTGATAAAATTTTCGCTGATGCAGGTGATCCTAATTTTATAAAAGATACCTTTGAACCTAATATTGCTCGCTTAGCACAAACAGATAACGGCGATCAAGTCGGTGTTCCTTACTCCTTATCCTTACCGGTTTTATACTATAATCCGGATATCTTTAAAGCTGCCGGTTTAGATCCTAATAAACCACCGAAAACATGGGAAGAAGTAGCAGAATATGCTAAACAAATTAAAGAAAAAACAGGTAATCCGGCATTCTTTATGCAAGAATATGCCGATACTTGGACCAATCAAGCACTCGTTGAATCCAATGGCGGCACCATGTTAACTCATAAAGACGGTAAATGGCAGGCCGGTTTTGATACCCCTGAAGCTGCTCATGCTTATCAAGTAATTGCCGATATGGTTAAAAACGGCACAGGCTTACACGCAACTAATGAAGAAGGTTTCCAAAGCTTTACTTCCGGTAAATTAGCTATGGTAGCAACTACCATCGGCAAACGTGCTAATTTTGAAAAATCTTCTAACTTCAAAGTAATGACTACAACCTTCCCTGCCTTTGGCAACAAACCAGTTAAAGTGCCTGCCGGCGGTAACTTCCTCATGATTCTCAGCAAAGATAAAGCTAAACAAAAAGCCGCTGTTGAATTTGTAAAATACTTGGAAAGTGCTGAAAACTTAACGAAATGGGATACTGGTACCGGTTACTTACCGCCACGTAAAAATATGGCACAAGAAGGTCCATACAAAAAACTAATTGATGAAAACGAAAATATAAAAAAAGCCATGGAAATGCTTCCTAATGTAACACCTTGGGTTAGCTTCCCGGGACAAAATGGCTTACAAGCAGAACAAGTGTTAATTGATGCCCGAGATGTTATCCTTAACGGTAGTAAAACTGCATCTGAAGCGTTACACGAAGCAGCTTTAAAAATTAACGATTTACTGAAGTAATATTTCAAAAAATTTTCATATTGTAAAATTAATGCCATTAGAATCAGTAGACCTTAGATTTTATTTTTGTCTATTGATTCTAATTGTGCTTAGAAGGAGTTTTAATATGAATCGTCTTTCAAAATCAGGCTACTTACTGTTCTTGCCGGCTGCATTCTTCTTTTCAATCTTTTATTATTGGCCTTTACTCGTCAATGTAGTTCTTAGTTTCTTCTCATGGAATATGGTAAGTTCTAAGATTAAGTTTGTTGGAATTTCAAATTATACAGATATCGTTCAAACGGCAGAATTTTATTCTGTAATTGTAAATACAGTTTTATTTGTCCTATTTCTTTTAATTTTTAACTTTGTATTACCTTATATTTATTCTTATATCTTAGCTTATGTTCTTAAATACGGGAAAAATCTATACAAAGTATTTTTCTTTATGCCTTCGCTTTTTAGTCTATCCGTTGCAAGTATTCTGTTCTTATGGATATATAATCCATTAGCGGGACCTATTGATGCCATTTTACAAATATTTGGTCTTGATTCTCCTCGTTGGCTGAAAGAACCAATTTTAGTTATTTTCTCTATTAGCATGATTATTGCTTGGAAAGTATTTGGCTATAACTTTATTCTTATGTTGGCTGCATGATGTCCGTTTCCAAAGAAATGATTGAAGCAGCTCGTTTAGAAGGAGCCTCGGATTGGGTCATTTTACGTAAAATTATAATTCCCCAAACATCTTCGTCAGCAATCTACGTCTTTGTTATTACCGTGGTATTCGGCTTACAGTACGTCATGATTCCGGTCAATATATTAACTCAAGGCGGACCTAATCAAGGCAGTGCAAACCTCGTATACGTTATTTACCAATATGCTTTCGTATTCTATCAAGTCGGCAAATCGGCGGCGTATGCTGTGTTAACGATGTTATTATTCGTTATATTTGCTTGGTGGCGTAATAAAGTATTAGATAAGAAGGTATACTATGAAAATTAATCTAAAAAAGAACTTATCGGCCATATCATCCTTATAGTTTCGCTGCTCATTTGCTTATGGCCTATTGTATTTCTAGTATCGGCTTCTTTAAAAGATTTAAATCAAATCTTTCAGTACCCTTTGAATCCGCTACCGGAAAATCCAACATTATCCAACTATTTTACAGTATTGGACCGATTCCCTATTTTCCAATTTACCGGTAATACCTTTTTATTGCCATTACGGTTACTATTTTTAAGATCATAACCAGCTTATTAGCAGGATTCGGATTTGTTTACTATCGATTTAAAGGCAGAGAATTACTATTCAATTCCATGGTTCTGACCTTTTTATTCCTATGTCTGTGTTAATCATGCCTAATTATTTATTGATCTCTTCATTGGGACTTCTAGACACACCTTACGGTGTTATTCTCGTAGAAATTGTAGATGGCATGGGTATTTACTTAATGCGCCAAACTATGCGCAGTATTCCAAAAAGTATTTACGAATGTGCCATTTTAGAAGGAGCTTCACCGCTATATATCTTATGGCACATTATTCTCCCCTTAGTAAGACCATCAGTAATCTCCATTAGTATTATGTTCTTTATCAATGCTTGGAATGAATATTTTTGGCCATTGCTTATTTTAAAAAGTAAAACAGAATATACCTTAGCTTTAGCATTACCAATGTTTATTAGTGCCGAAGGCGGCAGTGAATGGGGCCTGGCTATGGCACTTGCCGTACTTACCAGTATTCTACCTTTTATTTTATTCATCATTTGCCAAAAATATATTCTCAACACATTTATTCAATCAGGAGTTAAAGGATAATGCACAATATAGTTTTTAATAAAGTAAGTAAAACCTACCACGAAAAAGAAATCATTAAACAATTAAGCTTTGAAATTAAAGAAGGGGAACGAGTGGTCTTGTTGGGACCTTCCGGTTCTGGTAAAAGTACGACTCTTCGTATGATTGCCGGTTTAGAAGACATTAGTGATGGCGAATTATATATGGGAGAAACTCTAATCAATGATGTACCTGCGGGAGATCGTAATATAGCCATGGTCTTTCAAAACTACGCTTTATTCCCTCATTTCAATGTATGGGATAATATTGTATTCGGTCTAAAACTACAAAATCTACCTGAGTCTGAAATCAAAGAACGGGCTAAAGCTGCTATCGAAATGTTAAATTTAAAAGGCTACGAAAATCGCCTGATTCAATCTCTATCGGGCGGTCAAAAACAAAGGGTTGCCTTATGTCGTGCCATCGTAAAACAATCGCCGTATTTTTTACTAGACGAACCATTAGCAAATCTGGATGCACAACTTCGTCAACATGCCCGCCAAGAACTTATTAAAATCCATGAAAGCTGTAACTCTACTATGATTTATGTTACTCATGATCAAGTAGAAGCCATGACTATCGGTCAAAGAATCGCCATTTTACACGAAGGCGTCTTACAACAATTCGACAGACCAGAAATTGTATATGATAATCCGGCTAATTTATTCGTAGCCTCATTTATTGGTACGCCAGCTATGAATCTATGGCCTTTAATAACTAATAACGGTCAAGTAACCATCGGGTCTTCTACATTGGAGTTACCGCCATATGTAAAAGAAAAACTTACAACGCCGGCACTTACCGTAGGTATTCGTCCGGAAAAATTACGCCTTGTTCCGGTAGAACGAGCTATGTTACATGGAGAATGCCAATATATTGAAAATATAGGTAATATTCAAAACTGTTTATTTCAAGTGAATGATATGATTAAAGGATTTATTCAATTTTCAGGATTAGAAAATAAAATTAATATCGGTGATTCATTGGGCATTAATTTTAATTGGAACGACGCTTGTTTCTTTGATAGCGAAACCGGCATTAATTTAAATTCAAAACAAAGCCACTAGGAGGAAACATGAATACTATTGCGATTAGCGATTTACTATTTCCTGCATTTGAAAAAAATGCACTTAGAAATTTACCTCAAAATTTTGGTATGGAGTTTTTTGTAGAATTTGGACCGGTTGAATATTGGCGTTCTTTATTGCCACAATTTAATATTCAATCACGACCTATATCTTTGCACGGACCTTGTGTAACCGTCAATTTGGCCAATCCGGATGATACTCAATATTTAAGCCGCTATGAAAAAGATATTACTTTCGGCAAAGAAATTAATGCTGAATTTATCGTTGTCCATACAAATGAACAATGGTCAGGAAATAGAAAAGATATACAAAACTTAGTTATCGAACGTCTTCAAGAACTTGATAAATTGGCTCAAAATATTGCCGGGCCTCGTCTAGCCGTAGAAAATGTAGGTTTATTAACAAATAATCTATTCAATGAATCCGAGTATATTGAACTCTTTACTAAGTTTCCTAACATTGTTTCATTGATTGATGTAGGCCATGCTAATGTTAATCAATGGAATTTACCTTATGTAATTCAAACTTTAAACAAAAAGATTATTGCTTATCATTTACATGATAATAATGAAAAAAAAGACGAACATCAGCCTATCGGTACCAGTTCTATCAATTGGACAGAATTATTTAAAGCAATCAACACATATTCACCAAATGCCACTAAAGTCTTAGAATACGCCAACGGCACTTTCAAATCTATGGACCAATTATTAGAGCATTTGAACATCTATAGAGTCTTTAATGACAACAAAATAAACTATTAAAAACAATTACAAAAACGGCCATACTTAACTTTAAAAGGTTAGTAATGGCTATTTTTGTAAGTGAAACTATATTTTGTTATAATGAAATTAATTACTAATAGTAAATTGCAATATGAAATTGAACACTTTTAAAAACCCAGTAACTTATTAACTTCTTCAATGAAGGCTTCTTGTGGTGTCCGGTAGTTCAGAATTTTGCGTGGCAGTGCATTACACCAATCG
>ENA-OQIC01000450-OQIC01000450.1-human-gut-metagenome-genome-assembly--contig:-NODE-450-length-18416-cov-2.736836_pt1 | contig 18416 bp, 18 predicted proteins | sample MGYA00242572_ERZ504736 | MGnify/ENA primary metagenome ERZ504736 (study PRJEB26092, sample SAMD00036201) | human gut metagenome | host: Homo sapiens | study: EMG produced TPA metagenomics assembly of... | reverse complement strand
TAATAAACTATCTTCAAGAATCTCCCTTATTTTCATGGACGAGTTCTTAGAGTCAATGATTTTTTATCCAAATCAAACGATATACTTCTATTTTGATTGAAGTTATCATCCATTTTAAGGTCATATATCTAATATTTTTTTATTAAACACACAAAGTGAAGGATTTTCTCAAGATTACCCTTATCTTCAAAAGCTATAACAATATCATCTCCTAGAATCTTGAAGAAAGAGCATTCTTTTAGTTGCATTTCATCTGTCAAAATTGCAAATATTTCTGATTTCTTTGTTTTCTCACTATATCTACATAAGTAAACACGATCATACCACATAAATGTAAAATATATATAATATCCATCTATCTGATAGAATCTTGCGACAGAAGCGCAGCTTGATTTTCCGGCTTATTTAAATACATTATTCGAGCATATATATCTTTAGCTCCCTCCTCTTCAGGTATCGCATAAGTACCAAAATCTATTTTATACTCAGGGACAAGAAAATTATTTGTTACGGTAAAAAGGGTATCCTTCAAGGGCTCCCAATACAACACTCTCCGACCTTCTTCTCCTACAAAAAAAGCATCAGGAAAATGGATACCATCATTCATGAAACGTCCTTTCACGATTTGCTGAGATGAAAAGTCTTTATTCCAGAAGCTTAGCACTGGCATTTTACGATAATCACCCCCAAATCTATTTGTACTTAAGTAACGTTCCGTTCCAATCGGAATTATCATTGAAGGAGAAGGAGCATCTTCATCCAAAAGAACCTTTTGAACTCCCATAAACTTACCATTTATATCAAAACGTAGTATTTGCTGTTTATCTTGATCAAAAATACATACCTCCCCCGTCCTCCATAAACATACATCCAAAACTTAAATACTCACCAGGTCCCTGCCCTTTACATGATATATTAAAAAGAAAATCACCCTTATCATTAAAAACATAAGCATTATCTCTTGACCATATAAAGTAACGGTCATCTTGCTTGAATAAAGCACAAATATCATACAATAAAGAACTATCCACAGTTTCTAAATTTATCATTCTTGATGCAGATATTTTCACTGTATCGATATGTGATAAGTCTACTTCTATCCTTTGGGTAACATTTTTCTGTTCTCTTTGGCAAGAGAACAGAAAAAACAATAATCCCAAGGACAATATTACTATTTTCCTCATACACTTTAATATTTTTCACAAGTACAACGAATACCACAACAAGCATAATAGCCAGTTTGACATGAAACATCGCATGCTGCACTAGCTCCCCCTCCTTTTATATCTATTCCACCACTTATAGAACAGGAGGTAGCCCCTCTACCACCATTATAGCAATAATTCGAGCCATCAGCTTCATAAACAGTAAAAGTCTCAATACCATTGTTATGCAAAGGGATAGGCGAATTCTTCTGCTGTGTCATTGCAACAAATACATTAGTAAATCCCAATACAGCAGCAATAAATACAAATTTTTTCATTTTGTTCTTTTTTAATTAGTTTGTATTTTTCCAAACCAATATATAAATAGTAGCAAAGTAGTATTTTTTTAAATTTTCTGAATACAAAGATCAGTAAAATAAAAAGGGGAAAGGGATAATTACTGGTCAATAAACAGTAAAATACAGCAAAAATCAGAAAATTAGACCAATATTACCTGTAATGTAACAGCAGCAGAAATTATTTACCAAATTTTACTATTCCACAAAACATATCCATGTTATTTTTCTCTCAATCCTGACAGTATATTAAACAAAAATAGAAATACAAAAACAATATATATTCAATAGCTATTACAAACTAAAGACACCCCATATAGATATATCTGGGTGTAGCCCCAACAACAAAAGGGTGTAGCCTCACCATATAGATAGCTACACCCTTTTTATCGGACAACAGACTCTCCGGATTCATCCATCCGTTTTACGCCTATATCGATTTCTACCCCCCCCGGTTTATTCGACCAATTCCGCAGCAATATATTCCTTGTTGATCCGCATGCGGTCTATACCATCCACTTTTTCAAAATAGACCTTACCGATGTACATGCCCCGTGGATGAATATGCTCTTTATCTTTATGCGCATGATAAACAATGCGAAGTCTGCCCTTTTTATCCCTGAACATGGCACTATGCCCCACTCCCTGCAAATTCCCCGGTTTCTGCAAAATCGGATTTTCCTGATATTTGGTCCATTCCCCCATGATATCCGTAGCGGTGCACATCCGATCCCATAGAATGGGCTCTCAAAGCTGTTACCGGAATAAGTCATGTAATACAATCCGTTATGTTTAAGCACATAAGATCCTTCATTCACACGCGGCCACACTTCTTCCCATGCCTGCGAAACATGAATGCAAGGACGCATCGTCTCCGTTTTAATCGTCATATAATCGTCCTCCAGTTCCGCTACCCATACGTTATTGCCATCATTGAAGCGAACGAAGAAAAGATAAGGTTTTCCATCTTCATCGATAAACAGGGAGCTATCGATCATCTTCTCGCCAGCAACCATCGGTTTCTTCTCGTTCTGCCTGAACGGACCTAACGGAGAATCGGCTATGGCCACACAGATGTGTTCGTCTGCCGTATAATACATATAAAACTTCCCGTCGATCTCGTAAATCTCCGGTGCCCAGAAGCGGCTATCCGCCCAAACATCATCTTTATGAAGTGCCAGCCCGTGCAGTTTCCACCTCCTGAGATCTTTTGATGTATACACTTCAATACCGTCGGCCGCATGCGTTCCGTAAGCATAATAAGTTCCATCGTGCAATAGAATAAAAGGATCGCCCAACGGAACCGACTTTGTCACGGTTTTTGTTTTTGACCTGTTTTTTGCTCCGGCAACTCCTGTATAAGAGCAAAACACAATCAGCAGCCCCAGCAGCCATACTCCGGTACTAATCTTTTTCTTTCCCATAATATAATCTTTTTTCAATATAATACAATCATTATTTCATCCGGTCTTTAGTAAACTGAAACCAATCCAGTTTCAATAGGTTCTCGGTACCGGTCTTACCTTTGAACAGCAGATACAATTTCTCCTGCCGCCCTCTCGCAATCCGTTCAAGAGACGTTGACTTGATTTCCCAGGATTGGTCGCCACCCGTATTGCCCACTTCGAGCACTCCGATAGGTTTTCCCTTCAAGGAACCCAGATAAACCTCTATCTTCCCGCCTTCGGTACCTGAAGCAACTTTAGCTGTAAACGTGCCTGCCCTTTGCCTAAATCTACATTCCGGTAGAGCAAATAATCGTTATTATCGATCTGCCCCATGATAAATCCGTTCTCGGCCGCATTCTTTTCAAGAGCTATCCCATATAGGTTATGGAGCTTTCCGCCTTAAAAATACGGTTCAGTCATCCGACCGATCTTCTCCAAAAACTTCAATTCAAAAATACTTAATGCATTTTCGGCATTCTTCTTGTCCAGCCCGTCTGCTCTCAGGGGGATGTCAACCCCTTCCAGAATGGTCAGACGGATAAACCTTGCTTTCACCGGAGAATTGCCCGGCTTCGTATCCGTCACCGGAGATTGTCCGACACCGTCCGTACTCCGGTCTGCAAACACTTTCCACAAATGACTGCCGGAGCTGCATCCAGACTGCCGGCTTCTTTCTGTGACAAATATTCGAGTTTATACTTGTAAGTACGGCTTGTAAACTCAAAAATTGTCTCTATCTCATCCACTTTACACTCGCTGCCCAAATCTACAATCAGCCAAGGCTTATGTGCACCGACTCCGGGATCCAATGGGTCCCGTAATTCTCGTCTACGGCAAAGTTACCGGCATAACAGAATGAAATGCCGTGTGTACGATAGCGGGGAGCAAATTCCGAATCATCATACACCCTCGCTGAAGAGGTCAAGGTCTGCTTTCCTAAAGCAAGATTCGTACGATGATCGCCCGGAACATCGGGAGCAACCGTTACCCCTTTGTGGGTTGGAGTAATGGGACGGATACTTCCATCCTCATTAAAGAAAACTTCGTCGATACAAGTCTGCCGTTTACTGTCTACAAAAGGATAATGTTGCCGATGATAAGCAATAAACGTACGCCCTCCGTAACAGAATATCGAATGATGTCCGGGACCCAAAATCCGATTGGCATCATCACGTTGCAATATAGGAACAGTCATAGACCGGTTGATCTCCCGGTAAGGCCCCGTGATCTTATCGGCTACGGCATATCGGACATTATAATTCTCGCTACCGTTAAACGACCACATCAGGTAGTATAAATTATTTCTCTTAAAAATAAACGAAGCTTCAAAAGCATTTTTTATCTCTTCTATCTGCGTATAGTGGTAAGTGCCGATAAATGGATTGGAATCGCTTTTGGCGAATACCGGATCACTGTTGTCAATATAGATCTTTCCGGCCTCATCGAACTTCAACTTCATAATCTTAAAGTGCCAGGAGTCAGTTACAATATACATCGTCCGGTCATCATCCATAAAAAACTGTCCGTCATATCCCTTGAAAAGCATCTTACCGGGAGCTGCCCCATTGGCATCTTCCCACGGCCCCAAGAGGTCATCCGCCATACCGACAAAGGTATTCGAAGCAATGCTATACATCAGATAATACTTCTTTGTATCCGGATTGTATTCGATACTGGGAGCCCATACACACAAGGTCCCGGCATAGTCCGTCCATGATTTTGGGAAGGCGATCACTTTATTCTTCCATTCCTTACAGTCCTTGGAGTACCACATCTGGGCCGGATACACATTTTCACCACCCGCTCCGTCATTGGTTCCGAAAGCATAAAAAGTCTTGGTCCGGTCATCATAATAGAAAGATGCGTCTGCCAGATAAGCAGGCACAGTCGGATTTCCCGTCTGCATCGAAAAGACATTCACATCTTCCGGTTCAGTCCCTATATCCTTGACGGTCAAAACAAAGTCTTTAGTCAAAGCCACGTCTCCCTTCCGGACCGTTGCTGTCAGGGTTGCCTTCTTGTTTCCGGTTCCCGCATCGGGGCGGTAAAGCTTTCCACTGTCACTGATGTACTGCCCCTGAGCCGAGCTCCACGAGATGGTAGTACCGCTCTTACCGGACGAAGGCAACACAAGGTCGGTGGTTACCGCCGACAAATCGCCCAACGAAAGTCCGTCCCTGTCTTCCTGCACCAACCGCCCGTCCGCTACCGATGCAAGTTCGTATACCTGCCGGTCTGTCAAGGCATAGTCATACAACCTGAAATCATCAATCCCGCCATTCAGATATGGATCGGGCCAGGTCGGCCGGCCAATGTAATTATCGGTCGTATTACCTAACAATGAAGGATTCACGGTGAAGTCCGTCTTTATTTCAGCTTTCACTCCGTCTACATAAAGAGTGCCGACACTCCCTTTCAGAGTGAAAGCAAGATGATGCCAGGCGTTAGCCGACAGTTTACCTTTCTGACGGGTATATGCAATGCGTTCTTCCTTGTCGGTATGATTTCCACTCTCCTGTGTCTTCGTCATAACCAGACGAAACGCCGTTCTCTTCATTCCCTCTTTGGGTTGTCAAAATCAGGTAACGGTCTGTTCCGCAAGCAAACGTGCACACCGTTTGGTTGTCAGACTGTTCATTCAGATAGACCCAGACAGACAAAGTGAAATCTTTCACATGTGCCAGGACTCCGTCCGGTAACTTGAAGTGTCCTTTGTTACTGAGTCTTGCCGCTCCCTGCTGCAGACCCGGCCCCCACTCCACCGTACCTCCGTTGATCCGGGCATCATATTTTGAACCTCCGCTTCCACTGTTACGGGCTGTCTCTCCTCCCTGTTCATCGAAGTTGAATTGAAGGAAAGGAACTTGCTGCACCTGTCTTTCCGCCTGTTGTATCTGCTGCCCATACACAGGAACAGATAACAGGGTAAACGCCCCCAACAGGATCAATCCCGGAGAACAGGAAAAAGGGGATTTCCTTAAAGAATTTATAAACATAAGCCAATATCTGTTTTAAATATCACCAATATACCTATATGACACATTATTATCCAAGCGAAGCTTTACGCCTTGACAACGGCACCACCTGAAACCAGGTAAGCGAACGCCACAGCCACTCCATGGGACCATAGTAGAATCTCTTAATCCACCAATTGCTATAAGCAATCTGGATGACACAGAAAGCCGCTCCCAGCAAAAAGCTCTGCAAATAGTTGAACTCGACAGCAAAGTTCCCGCCAAAACCATAGAATAGGGAAACTCCGACTATCGACTGCGCCATATAGTTCGTCACACTCATTCGTCCCACCGGAGCAATACGGTCGAGCACTTTCTGCCCCTTATACCGATAATACAGCAAAGTGAAACCGCAGAAATAAACCATTATCTGTCCCAGATTGCCATACGTCTTGAAAAGAGTCTGTCCTACCCGCAACGCAAACCCGTCCACTCCCCATACCGGAAGCAGGAAGGCAACAGCATAAAATACTGCCCAGAAAGCCAGACAATAAGGTAAAAACAGACGACTGTACTTCACCATCTTTTCCTCACTTTTGTGAATACCCTGACGCCCGATCAGCATTCCGGCAATAAACAGTCCCAATAACTGGAGGTAACGGAAATTATTGAATACCCACAGGCATTTGGCCGACTGTCCGTCGAACGTATTGAAACTCAGTACATCCATCAGTGATCCATTGATAAAGACATCGGCCGCCCTTTCAAAAAGCCGGTCCATATAGGCTGCCGCAGCAGTCGGTTCGTTAGCCACATTGTCGCTGAGCAGAGATACAAAACTAATGACTGCCGGTATCTGCAGAAACAGCAAAATGCATAGCACCAGCAACCATCTGGTGGAAACTTTATAAAGAGGAATCAAGAAGACTCCTAATACGGCATAGACCATAAAAAACTCTCCCATATAGACCAATCCGTTGATATAGCCAAACAGGAACAATAAGGCAAGCCTCCAGAGGAAGCGTCCCCGGAAATCGACTCCTTTAGCTGCCTGAGACTCCATCTGCATGAAAAAGCTCAAACCGAACAAAAGGGAAAACATAGCGTATGATTTCCCGGAAAACAAAAAATAGAGTGAATCGTATACTGCCGTATCTATTGCCTGCCAGAAAGGAGACTCCACAACCGGAGCTAAAGTCAGGTCGAAACGCTCCATGCAATGCAAGAGCATGATGCCAATCAGTGCGAACCCCCGCAAAGCATCGATCGAATTAATACGCTTTTTAGGTGTGATCGTTTGTGTATGTGTCATGATATGAATTAAAAACAGGATATAAAAGAGGCATAAGGATATAGAAGCAGATCTGCCGGACCCTATATTCCTTATGCCAATACAACTAAAAAAACGCTTGTGTTATTTTCCGTTATCTACCGAGAATTTGAAGATACAATGACTATTGTAGGTTTCACCCGGACGCAATACAGCCGAAGGCATTCAGGTTTGTTCGGAGTATCGGGATACTTTTGAGTCTCCAGACAGACAGAAGCACGTTGATTGTAAGTAATACCTTTCTTTCCGGTCAGCGAACCGTCAAGGAAGTTTCCTGCATATACCTGAATACCGGGTTCGTCAGTGTATACATCGAGTACGATACCGGTTTTGGGTGATTCAAGAGTAGCGGCCTTACGGGTAATATCGCCTTTGGCATTCAACACCCAGTTATGGTCGTAACCATTACCGTTCTTCAACTGCACGAAATCGAAATCATTAATGCGTTTTCCAACCGGAGTCGGTGTGCGGAAGTCCATCGGAGTACCTTCCACTGTTACAATCTCGCCACTGGTCATAAAGGTACTGTCCACGGGAGTATAAGCATCGGCGTCGATAGTCAGCAGATGATCGGCATTGCTGCCTGCATCTCCGTCCAGATTGAAATAAGAGTGGTTGGTCATATTGACAATGGTCGGTTTATCCGTTTCTGCCTCATACTTGATATCGATGGCATTATCATCTGTCAGCTTCATAATAACCTTACAGGTGATATTACCGGGGAAACCTTCCTCGCCGTCTTTTGAAAGATAAGTCAACTCAAGTTCCTGCGGTCCCACCTGCTTGGCATCGTATACCTGATATTGGAATCCTTTCGGACCACCGTGCAGGCAATGTCCGTAGTTATTGCGCGGCAACTGGTATTCAACTCCATCTAAAGTAAATTTTCCCTGATTGATGCGATTGGCATAACGACCGATGCTGGCACCGAAGTCCGAAGGCTTGCTGATGTAATCCTGAATAGAGTCGAAGCCCAACACTACATCACGCATCACCTTCTTTATCGGGAACCATTACCGAAACAATACGTCCTCCAAAATTAGTGACGCAAACCTCCATGTTGTTCTGATTACGGAGTACATACAAATCGGTTTTCTTTCCGCCCACCTCAGTCTGGAAATTGCTCTTTACCAAACCGGAATCCGTAGTAGCCTTTTCTGTCTCTGCACAACCGGCTACAAAGAGGGCACCCAGTGCCCACATAGCTAATTTTCTCATTATTAAACTGTTTTGAGTTTTATTCACCACAGAGCGACACGGAGTCCCACTGAGTTTTTTTAGACAGATGAACAAAAGGACAAACTATTCTTTATTTGTTCATCTGTTCTTTTGTCTGAAAACAAATAGAGCGCAGCCAATCAATCTCTGTGGGACTCTGTGCTACTCTGTGGTGAATCTCATTCATTTCTGTTTCGTTATATTCTTACTGTATACTATTCAGCATATCCACTTTACCTTCATTCACCAGTTTCAGGATCAACTCACCGAACAAAGTATTCTGCCATGCAAACCAGGCACGGGTAAATTTCTCAGGATTGTCTTTATGGAAAGACTCGTGCATGAAGCCTGTACCTGCATCCGTATTCATCAGCATCTCGATGCACGACTTGATCTCCGCATCATCCTTGCTGGTGAAAGCTTTCATCATGATACTCATGGGCCATACCATATCGTATCCGATGTGTGGTCCGCCAATGCCCTCGCCTGCCTTACCTTTGAAGAAGTAAGGATTGTCGAGGCTCCATACAAAACGGCGGGTATTCTGATAAATCGGATCATCAATCGACACATCACCCAGATAAGGCATTGCCAGCAGGCTCGGAACGTTGGCGTCGTCCATCAGCATGTGGTTACCAAAACCGTCCACCTCGAAAGCATAAATCTTTCCGTATTTGGGATGATTGTAAACGGCATATTTCTTCAGGGCTGTTTCCACTTCGTTTGCCAAAGCCTTGCATTCATTGGCCAGAGCCGTCTTTTTATTCACGGTTGTCAGTATCTCGGCTGCCTTGCGGAGTGAAGATACGGCAAAGAAGTTGGACGGAACCAGATACTGCAATGTCGTGGCATCGTCCGAAGGACGGAAAGTGGAAACAATCAGTCCGACAGGTTTCACCGGATTACCCAGTCCGTCGTTGGTCACTGTATCGAGAGCACGCTCTGTCTTACGTTGGAACTTATACGGACCCACACCGTCTTTGCGCTGTTGTTCCTTAAAAGTACGCAATATGTTGGTGATTGCCTGTATCCATTCTTCATCGAAGATACTGGCATCCCCTGTTGTCTTCCAGTACTGATAAGCCAGGCGCAACGGATAGCAAAGCGAGTCGATCTCCCATTTGCGTTCATGCAACTCAGGTTTCATATCCGTCAGGTCGCTCATCCATTCACCCCCTTTAGGACCATCATTGAACGCATTGGCATACGGATCGATATTGATACATTTAAACTGGCGGTTGATAACTCCGGCAAGCATTGTTTTCAGTTCCGGATCGGAATTGGCCAGTTGTACATAAGGCCATACCTGAGCCCCCGAGTCACGGAGCCACATGGCATGAATATCTCCTGTATATACAAAAGTATCGGGTTTGCCGTCTTTGCCTTTACGGAAGTGTACGGTGGTATCCAGTGTATTGGGGAAACAATTGGTAAACATCCAGGCCAGCTTTGAGTTACGCAACAGTTTCTGTACACGTATGATTTCGTTTTCTACAGCCTGCGAACGGAACAGACGCTTAGCGGGTTCCGGACGGTTGTCTTTCTGAATAGCATCTGCCACACAAGTATAATGCGACAACATACCTTCGGCCTTCAGTGCTGAAGGCGCACAGAGCAGTGCCGCAGTAACGACACATGCTCCGATCATTTTCTTTGAGTTTTTTCCTGGCATAATCTTGATTGGTTTTTATTAAGTAATCTGTTTCTGTCCAGCCTCAACGTACCTCTTTAGAGAACGAATACGGGAAATCCGACTCGCGTACTCCACGCTGTTTGTTCGGAGTAGACGACATTTTCATCGTAATCTTCGCTCCGTTCATCAGTTCTTTATGTGTCAGGTAGTTGCGAGTCAATGTTTTACCGTTTACGGTCATTGACGCAATGTAACGGTTTCATCGCTATTGCCCGGTGCGCTGATCTGCACGGTCTTGCCATTCTCCAGATGCAGCTTCATCTGTTTGAAGTACGGCGTACCCATCACGTACTGATCCGTTCCGGGGCAAACGGGATAGAATCCCATAGCAGAAAATACATACCATGCCGAAGTCTGTCCGTTATCTTCGTCACCGCAATAACCGTCGGGATTGGGTGTATAGAGTTTATCCATCACTTCACGAATCCAATGCTGTGCTTTCCACGGTTGTCCCGAGTAATTGTATAGATATAGCATGTGCTGGATGGGTTGGTTACCGTGTGCATACTGTCCCATATTCATAATCTGCATTTCACGGATTTCGTGAATCACACCGCCGTAATAGCTGTCATCAAATACAGGAGGCAGGATAAAGACAGAATCCATCATCTGATTGAACCCTTGCTGTCCGCCCATCAGGTCGATCAGTCCCTGAGGATCATGGAATACAGACCAGGTATAGTGCCAACTGTTTCCTTCGGTGAAGGCATCGCCCCACTTCAGCGGATTGAACGGTGACTGAAATTGTCCGTCCTTATTCTTGCCACGCATCAGCTTATGCTCTTTATCGTACAGGTTCTTGTAGTTCATGGCACGCTGTGCATAAACGGCTATCTCCTCTTCGGGCTTGTTCAAGGCTTTACCCAACTGATAGATGCACCAGTCATCATAAGCATATTCCAGCGTACGGGCGGCATTTTCATTGATGCTACATTATAAGGTACGTAGCCCAGTTGATTGTAATATTCATAACCGAGACGTCCGGTAGACGAAACCTGCGGATGAACAGCATTTGCACCGTGTTTCACAGCTTCCCAAAGAGTTTCTATATCGTAACCTTTCAATCCTTTCAGATAGGCATCAGCCACTACTGAAGCGGAATTGTTACCTACCATACAGCCCCTGTGCCCGGGACTTGCCCATTCGGGAAGGAATCCGCTTTCCTTGTAAGTATTTGCCAGTCCCTCCTGCATCTTTTCGTTCATCGAAGGATACATCAGGTTGAGGAACGGGAACAGGCAGCGGAATGTATCCCAGAAACCGGTATCGGTAAACATATATCCCGGCAGCACTTTACCGTTGTAGGGACTGTAATGTACCGGTTTCCCTTTGGCATCCAGTTCGTAGAAGCTTCTCGGGAAAAGTACCGAACGATAGAGGCAAGAGTAGAATGTACGGAGATGATCGGTATTATCGTCTTCCACCTCAATACGTCCCAGAACCTTGTTCCATTCCTGGCGTCCTTTGGCTGCAATAGCTTCCAGATTGTCTTTACCCAGCTCTTTCAAGTTCTGTTCTGCCTGCTCGGGCTGATAAAAGAAGAAGCCACTCGTACGTTGACCGTCTCTCCACGACGTGTAGAGAACCCGATGATACCACCTGCATGTTTATCTTTCGATTCCAGCTCACCCGGACGGATGTTGCCGTTGGTAACTGCTGCGGTAAAAGTGAACGGCTTATCGAACACCAGTACAAAATAATTCTTAAAGTTCTCCGGCACTCCTCCACTGTTCTTAGTTGTGTAGCCGATGATCTTGTTCTCTTCCGGAATCACTTTCACATACGAACCGTTGTCGAAAGCATCTACCACTACATAAGAGTCTTTACTCTCAGGAAAAGTGAAACGAAACATCGCCGCACGGCTGGTCGGAGCAATTTCAGTCGTGACATCATGATCGGCCAGATATACTTTATAATAATACGGTTTGGCAACCTCAGCTTTATGCGAGAACCAGCTCGCACGCTGATCCTGATCGAACACGACCTTTCCCGTAACAGGCATAATGGCAAACTGCCCGTAGTCATTAATCCACGGGCTGGCTGGTGAGTCTGCTTAAATCCCCTGATTTTATCGGCATCATAGGTATAAGCCCATCCATCACCCATCTTTCCGGTTTGTGCCACCCAGAAGTTCATTCCCCAAGGCATGGCAATAGCCGGATATGTATTTCCGGTAGATAAAGCATGCTTTGACTGGGTACCGACCAGTGGCTTACATAATCCACCGGTTCTGTCGTGCTCTTTGCAAAAGTGCAGAAAGCAGTACCCAATACGCCAACAAGTAATAGCGCTAATTTCTTCATGATATTAATAGTTTTAAATTCACCACAGATTACACGGACTAACACAGTTTTTTAATCTTCAGTATCAATGGGAAAATAATTAACCTGTGAAAATCCGTGTAACCTGTGGACAGAATCTTATTTTTTCAACTTCTTCTCAAGCATCTTGATATAGTATCCGCCTACTACCGAACGAGCTTGGAAACCTCTCTGGTTCGGACGATCGGTAAATACCCAGTCAGACATCGGCACGCGATCGGTCGTCTCGTTCATGAACAGATAAACCGGATCGATAAACTTCTCGAATGTAGCTTTGTCCGGTGCCAGTGTAGCAGTCCACATAATCCAGTCGGTCTTGGTATAAGTTTCACGGTTATCCAGCGGCAATCCATATTGATTCTGTTTGCCAAGATAGTAAGCTATCTCTTTCTGTGCAACTGTTTCAGGGAATATCTGCAGATTCATCAGTTTATCCCATACCAGATTGTATTTCTGGCTCCATGTTCCGGGCTTGTCAAAAGTCAGGCGGTAGTGATCGCCGTCGTCTGCCATCTTCACCCATTCGGCAGCCATTTCTTTGGCTTTCTGTGTATATTTCTCAGCCACTTCTTTCTTGCCCAGCTTATCGGCCAGATAGCCATAAGACGCTACACCCAGGATGGCTTTGATAGACAGGTTGGCGTTGTGTGCAAAGTGTCCGGCAAAGTCGTCTGTACAAAGTTGATTTTCCGGATCGAGCCCATATTGAGCCAGATAATCGGTCCAGGTTGTCAATACATCCCAGTGTTTCTGCGCATAGTCGGCATTTCCTTCGACAATGGCGATGGCTGCACTCAAGATCAGCATATTTCCCGATTCCTCGATCGGCATATCTCCACCGTATGTCTGGCCGTTAGCCAACGGATAAGTACCTACATCATGTGCAGCGAACGGCTTATTCCATTTTCCGCTTTCGCTATAATAGAAGATGTGGTTCATCAGACCTTTTGCCAATTCCGGATTGTATACCAGGAACAAAGGAGCAGAAGGATAAGTGATATCCACCGTACCGATCGAACCGTTGCTGAAGTTCTCTTTTGAGAGGAACAGCAGGTCTTTGTTGGGGGCTTCCACCAATTTGTGGGCAGCGATTGCTTGGCGATAAGCCAATGCACAGAGTTCGGCATACTTACGTCCGCCTACTTCAGTAGCTTCTTTCATCAGGTTAGCATCGAATGCAGCACATTTATCCATCACTGCATCATATTCCTTATCAGCTTTCGCAAACTGCGACTGAATGGTTTCGTTTCCATTGCGATTCCAGTACGGACGAAGATTTTCACCGAAATACTGAATAGAGTACAAGTCATCGTAACCCAGCAGCAAGTGTCCTTCCGCTTTCTTCGTTTCACCCAGTGAGCGAACCAGTGCCAGCTTGTCACTTCCATCGGTCTTGGATGATGTCAATTTTCCGTCGATGAAACTCTTTCTTAGGGTCTTTCCCTCTCCGGTAGCGCATGAACTGTTCTCCTTATCGGCAGCCATGTAGAAGTATCCCCAGTCAATGCGGACATCATCTCCCTTTTTACCCAATATTTCCTGGTTGCGGCTTCCCGTCTTGAGGTATAGCAAATTACCTTCTGTAAAGCTTTCGGCTACAGCTTCCTGATGAGGCTGGTCGAGTGCCCACTGCGGTCCTGCTTCGAAATACAGTTCTACGTTATGTTTATTTCCGTCATTCGAAGCCACTTCATAGGTAAGATAGCTCACCGGACGAGTCATCAAATCGAGATTATCCATAAAGAGAGGTGAAGTGAACGCAAGTTTCAAATCCACCGGTCCGCAAGTAAATTCGTAGTTGGTCTGCATAGCCTGCACGTCTACCGATTTCTGTACTGCTGTCTGAGTAAAGTTCTGTGTATTGTCTTTCTCTACCAACAGACCGCAATCGATCAGACCGTTGGCAACACGGTTGTTACAGTAAATTGCAATCAGGTTCTCTCCCTGTTTCAGTGCGGCCACAGCCTCTTCCGGCAGTTTGGCAAGCATATGTTTTTTAGCCGAGTTACCGGTATCCACCACCTTCACGCCATTCACATAGATGATGGCGTCATCGTCGTGAGAATATTCCAGATATACATTTTTACCTTGCAGGTTGTCTTTAATATCCGCTTTACGGCGTATCCAGATATACTCTTCTCCCCACTGGGTCTTGGCTGTACTTTCATTTTCCATGGTACCGAAAGCACCTTCTCCTTCTTTCCATGCCGCATCATTAAAGTCGGCATTCTGCCAGCCGTCAGCCGGTTTCTTTGTTGTATACTTAGCTGTCCATCTGCCTTGTTCCGAGGTCTTAACCAGCGGAAGCAGCTCAAGTTCTTCCGTTCCCATGAAACGGTAATCTGTCCGTCTACCTTGGCAACACCCAAGAACGGGAAGTCCTTACCGGTCCAGTGTTTCACCGGTCCGTCATACAGATTATCCGTAAACGACCAGGCACTGGTGTAAGGGTCAATCATCACCAACGGATAGGCCGGTGCACGCATCTCACTTTTTTCACTCTTGACGTCCTGCGGTGCCCCACAACTGCTCAGCATGGCAGCTGCACCCAAGAACAGAGTCGATAGTTTAAGCTTCATAACTTCAGATTCTTTTTTTATAGTTTTTACCATTCAATATCTACTTGCACGCCGGCGGGGTCGTTCTCGAACTTCAAGAGCAGGGTACGCGAACGCTCTTCCCACAATTTCTCCGGCTGAGGCTCTTCTTTCCCGTTCACGCAAACCTGTATCGGCTGTTTAGGGAGCAATATCCTCGAAGCGTTAGTCGTATGCAACGGGCTCTTGGCCACAAACGAATAACTTCGTTTTCCTGCCTTTTCATCGTATATCCTGGAAGCACCGCAAAGCACTTTCGCCTTTGCCCGTCCCGAAATCCGTTTGACATTATATAAGTAACCTTGTTCGCCCGGACGAATCACCTTATGTGTCAATACCGGAAGATCTTTATCAAACAGGTCGATATACACCCCCGAAGTTCCATCGGAGCATCCGATACACTTTCGTCCAATACGGCAGCAATGGTATATGGTCCCCGTTCGAGCAGGAAACTGTTTTTCAGTTCTACTTCTTTCCCGGCACTCTTTCTGTAAGCAGCCGAAACCGCATCGAAATATTGCCGGTCATTTCCGCTTTTCAGCACAAAGTGTTTCGGATCTTCACGTATAACGGTCACCATACCTTTTCCACAAGGGTAAGTTCCGGCAGCAGGTACTCTGTCCAGTCCCAGTTTCTCGAACAAATGTTCCGAAGGAGCCTTATATTGATTTCCGTTGGAATTCCACCATTCAAGCACCGACTGATAAGGATCGATATCTTCGCCGCAATAGATCAGCGCTCCGCCTTTTCTCACCCAGTCTGCCAGAAAATCATGATATCGGGGTTCCATCGGTTTCATGTTCGAATAAGACATTACAAGTACCTTCAGCCCCTTGAATGTGTCACCGAATGGAGTATTCTCCATGTGTACCAACTCCACCGGTATTCCTCTTTTCAATAACGGCAGGGTCTGTCCATAGAAACTGCTGAATTGCGGATCGTCATAGCCATCATGATCGGGGAAACGCTGAAACATCAGCGAATTTGCCATCAGTACCCCGATGCCGTGCGTACCGCTCACCTGAGTTTCCGAAGTCCGTATGTCGTTCAGCGTATTCACCATAATCTGCATCTGTGTGGAGTAGTCGCGCGGAATACGTTCTTTCCGGTCTGTTCCCGCTACTTGGTACAGCCCCTGATAAATACGGTCCGGCCAAGGCATCACTTCGTATGTGTCTACCGCCGGATACATCAGTTGGGCGGCAAAAGTAGCCTGGTAATTTATTTTATAATCGAGCCAGTCTTTCGCCCGGTCCTCGATGGGGTCGGTCAGGAAGTACATCTTGCGGTTTAACGGGGCTGTCATCGATTTCATACATCCATATTCAAGAAAAGCATTCTCAAATACCCGTTCTTTCTTCACTCCGTCATAATAGTTCGGTTCACGGGCGGTTCCCGTCCAGACCTGCGCGATATACCCATCCACACAATCCAGCGAAGCCAGGCTCGCTTCGGGACTTACGATCTGCCACGATGTATAGTTGACAAGTGAATGTGTAGGCACAAAGCACTTCACATCCAGTCCTTTCGATTTGCCGTACGTTTTGGCATACGTGAATATCTGATTAAGCGCGTTGTAGTACAGATAATATTTCAGTTTATTCGATAAGTATGTATTCTCAGGAGATTCATGTTGAGCTCTCCACGGGAATCCATAATATTTTTGCCATTCGGATTTGAAGGCTTCACTGTATCCGCCCCGCATCCAGAATTCCGGTTCTTCCAGATAAATAGAAGTAATGCCCGCATCGATCACCCGTTTGATCTGCTTCTCCTGCATGTAACGGATGAAACTCTCAGTAGGCACAATATAGGGAATCAAGTGCCCGTGCGCAATCTCCCGCCCCTCGCGGTCGCGCTGGCCCTCTTTGAGGTGATCTTTCACCCCATCCCATTTTCCAAGAAAATAATCCTGATAATCTCCCCAGGCTACCCCTGTCATAAACTCGGCCCGGTATCCTTTGTCTCTCCACGATTGAACGCGTTGCTCAAAAGTAACGCCTTTCTTATCCAGCGTTCCGTATACCATCACGGCATCGGCACGCACATCTGTTTCCGGTTTCCACGACTCTGCTGTCTGGAAATTCGTTTTTGTGCCTGTGGCGGTTTGAGAATAGACGCCGCCACAGGCCAAAAACAAACCAATCAAAACTAATACCCTCTTACTCATGTGTTTGTGTTGTCACGTGTTTGTGTTGTTATTTGAATGGAGAAATCACTTGCATCAGTGCGGGACATCCGCTGGCATCATAGCTTTCCATCACACCTGTCGGGCAGGGTTTGGCTGCATCCTTGAATGTCACATTACGGTTTACATCCCGGTTGTTCCACGCCACGTCTATGTTGTGACGAAGCCAGTCCATATATTGGGCTGATTGCCATCTTCTATCAGGCGAATGATGTACTGTGCAAAAATGGCAGCATAAATTCCCTGTTCCACTCCATTTTTGAATGGAAGCAATCCATCGGCATCACACATCTCGTTGCGGACGTAGTCGGCAGCCAGAACGGCATCGTCCAGATAAGCTTTCTCGCCGGTTGCTTTGTACAGCATCACGGCCGAACCGATAAATGTAGCCTGATTATAAAGTTGGGTTGTCCAGTCTATGTCCATACCGTTCTGTCTCTGGAAATGATAGTGCATATTGTCTGCTATGCGGCCTTTCTCCTTGTCGAAAAAAACATCCCTCGACCATGCATATACACTTTTTGCCTTTTCCAGATAATCGGGATCTTTGGTTACATTATAAAGAGTCATGGCGCCCACCGTAGTCGGATAGTTGATGCAAGCCATCTTTCCATCGTGCTTGAAGTTCCACCACAGGCCCCCCTTTCTTTATCATACGACTCTTTCCAGACATGGTAGAATCCCGAAGAGGCATGTGCCAGGTATTTCGGGTCATTCGTGATTTCGTAAGCACGTGCCAGCGAAATAATCCACCACATCATATCATCATAAATAAACCATTCGATTTTATTGTCCCAATTGTATTTATCGTATTGTTCGTATCCTCCTGATACACCTCTTCTATCAACTGGCGATATTTAGGAGCCTTCGTACGTTTATACGCGTTCATAATCATATCCCAATAGATAGCCTGCACCCAGATGGCAGCTCTTCCTTTCATATCCGAAGATATGGCATACAACTTCATATCCGGATTATAAAAAGTAGAATAAAAAGCATCCATCGCCGTCGTCGCGTCTTTCTTTGTAAAATGCTTCAGGTTTCCGTCTGCGGGCTGATGTGCCCATGCCAATGCATTGGGAAGAAGTAATAAGATAGCTACTATGGTCAGTACTTTGTTTTTCATGTTTTTGCCTCAGATTTTAAATTTTCATGTTACAAAGATT
>ENA-OQIC01000449-OQIC01000449.1-human-gut-metagenome-genome-assembly--contig:-NODE-449-length-18455-cov-2.118507_pt1 | contig 18455 bp, 25 predicted proteins | sample MGYA00242572_ERZ504736 | MGnify/ENA primary metagenome ERZ504736 (study PRJEB26092, sample SAMD00036201) | human gut metagenome | host: Homo sapiens | study: EMG produced TPA metagenomics assembly of... | reverse complement strand
CGATCCGGCACCTACAATGGTATGTATCTCGTCAATGAACAGAATCACATTCGGATTCTTCTGCAATTCGTTCAAGATGGAACGAATGCGTTCCTCAAACTGTCCGCGGTACTTGGTACCGGCAACAACCGCAGTCATATCGAGTGCAACCACACGCTTGTCAAACAGAATACGGGACACCTTTTTCTGTATAATACGAAGTGCCAGACCTTCCACTATGGCCGATTTTCCGACTCCCGGTTCACCGATCAAAATGGGGTTATTCTTCTTACGGCGACTTAATATCTGTGCCAGGCGCTCGATTTCCCGCTCACGTCCCACCACAGGGTCAAGACGGCCTTCCTCGGCGGCCTTAGTCATATCAGTACCAAAATTATCAAGCACCGGAGTATCATTAGTCGGCTTCCTGGAGGCAGTCTGCGCCTGTTGCTGACGTTCACCGGATCCATGGGACGAACGGGATTGATTCATCTCTTCTTCGTCATCATCATCTTCTGTAAATCCCATGCCGGCACTGATATCCGGCTGTAAGGACAATTGTTCGAATACCTGCTGGTAATTCACATGATTCGCTTCAAGAACCGTTGCTGCCAGATTATCCTTATCTTTAAGGATGGCCAGCAGTACATGTTCCGTATCTGCAACTTGACTTTTCATCACTCGTGCTTCTAAAATACATAGTTTCAATATCTTTGCAGCTCCATTTGACAATGGAACATCGGCATCAGGCAACAGCATGTCGTCTGCATGCTCTTTCAGTATGGCCTCAATCTGCTTCTTTATGTCGGTCAGGTTTGTTTTGAGTTTAGACAATATCTCGATTGCTTTTCCCTCACCATCGCGAAGCATACCAAGCAACAAATGCTCAGGCCCTATATAGCTACTTTTCAGGCGATTTGCCTCTTCTTTGCTATATACGATAATATCGGAAACTTTTTGTGAGAATTGATTATTCATACTTATCTTCCTTCTTCTAAGAGGTTATTCACTGGCAAATATACGCATTTCATATTGTTTGCATGCGCTTCATTTGCTTTATTTATTATATAACAAATGTCGTGCCATTATTTCCTTTGTTCTTATACATTATAATATAATAAAACAATTAAGTATAGAAAAAAACATTAGATACTGATAAAAGCACCTCCGACACCCGGATGTCGTGATGCCTGACACCCGGTGTCGAGGGTACGAGACCCGGGTGTCACAGACCTAAAGAATAAGGGTAGGGCACTCTTACAAAAAGCAAAAAACTTTCTTCGTTAAAGTTTTCGTATATCAAGGAAAAGTAGTACTTTAGCGTGGTTTTTGATAAACCGCAAATGTATAATTAATAATCTTTTTAAATGCTTGAACAAGACAGAATTATAAAGATTAACATCGAGGAGGAAATGAAGTCATCGTACATTGACTACTCCATGTCGGTCATCGTTTCACGTGCCCTTCCCGATGTTAGAGATGGATTTAAGCCCGTTCACCGCAGAATTCTCTACGGAATGATGGAACTGGGAAATACGTCAGACAAACCCTATAAGAAATCAGCCAGAATCGTAGGTGAAGTACTTGGTAAGTATCACCCGCACGGAGACTCTTCTGTATATTTTGCGATGGTACGTATGGCTCAGGAATGGGCAATGCGCTATCCGCTGGTAGACGGGCAAGGTAACTTCGGTTCTGTAGACGGCGACAGTCCTGCTGCCATGCGTTACACTGAAGCACGTCTGAACAAATTAGGTGAAGAAATGATGCAGGACCTCTACAAAGAGACTGTAGATTTCGAACCTAACTTCGATAATACGCTGATGGAACCCAAAGTGATGCCGACACGTATTCCGAATTTGCTGGTTAACGGTGCTTCCGGTATTGCTGTAGGTATGGCAACCAACATGCCGCCCCATAATCTGTCTGAAGTCATCGATGCCTGCGAAGCATATCTTGACAATAAAGATGTGACCGTAGAGGAACTGATGGAATATGTAAAAGCGCCCGACTTCCCTACAGGAGGATATATATATGGCATAAGCGGCGTACGTGAAGCCTATCTTACGGGACGCGGACGCGTGGTTATGCGCGCGAAAGCAGAAATCGAATCCGGACAGACACATGATAAGATCGTCGTTACAGAGATTCCCTACAACGTGAATAAGGCAGAATTGATTAAAGCAATTGCTGATCTTGTCAATGAAAAAAGAATAGAAGGCATATCAAATGCCAACGACGAGTCCGACCGTGAAGGTATGCGCATCGTTATTGATATCAAACGGGATGCAAATGCAAGTGTAGTGCTGAACAAGCTCTATAAAATGACAGCCTTGCAGACGTCATTCGGTGTAAATAACGTTGCACTGGTCAACGGACGCCCTAAAATGCTGAACTTACGCGACTTGATTGTTTACTTCGTAGAACATAGACACGATGTGGTAATTCGTCGTACTCAATTTGACCTGCGTAAGGCCAAAGAACGTGCACACATCTTGGAAGGTCTGATTATCGCTTCGGATAATATTGACGAAGTAATTCGTATCATCCGCGCCGCCAAAACACCAAACGATGCAATCTCCGGACTGATGGAACGCTTCAACCTGAGCGAAATTCAGGCACGCGCCATCGTCGAAATGCGCCTGCGCCAATTAACAGGTCTGATGCAAGATCAGCTCCATGCTGAATACGAGGAGGTTATGAAGCAGATAGCATATTTGGAAAGTATCCTGGCCGATGATGAAGTATGCCGTAAGTAATCAAAGACGAATTGCTGGAAGTAAGAGCTAAATATGGTGACGAACGCCGTTCTGAAATCGTTTATTCATCAGAAGAATTCAATCCGGAAGACTTTTATGCGGATGATCAGATGATTATCACCATCTCACACATGGATATATCAAACGTACACCATTGACAGAATTCCGTGCTCAAAACCGCGGTGGAGTAGGCTCGAAGGTACTGAAACCCGTGATGAAGACTTTGTTGAGCACATCTACCCGGCAACAATGCACAACACGATGATGTTCTTTACTCAAAAGGGTAAATGTTACTGGCTGAAGGTATATGAAATACCTGAAGGAACAAAGAACTCTAAGGGCCGTGCTATCCAGAACTTGCTGAACATTGACTCGGACGATGCTGTTAATGCATATTTGCGTGTGAAGAGTTTGAATGACCAGGAATATATTAACAGTCATTATGTACTGTTCTGTACCAAGAATGGCGTTATAAAGAAGACATCTTTGGAACAATACTCACGCCCGCGCCAGAATGGTGTCAATGCAATTACTATACGTGAAGACGACCGAGTAATAGAAGTGCGTATGACCAACGGAAACAACGAAATCATCATAGCCAACCGTAACGGACGCGCAATACGTTTCCATGAAGCAGCAGTTCGCGTAATGGGCCGTACAGCTACCGGAGTTCGTGGTATCACACTGGATGACGACGGACAGGATGAAGTAATAGGCATGATTTGCATTAAGGATCTCGAGACAGAGTCCGTAATGGTTGTCTCCGAACAAGGCTATGGTAAACGTTCTGATATTGAAGATTATCGTAAAACAAACCGTGGCGGCAAAGGTGTGAAGACCATGAATATTACCGAAAAACAGGTAAACTGGTTACAATCAAGTCTGTAACAGACGAAAACGACCTGATGATCATTAATAAATCGGGTATTACAATTCGTCTGAAAGTAGCTGATGTCCGCATCATGGGCCGTGCAACTCAAGGAGTCCGTCTGATCAATCTTGAAAAACGTAACGACCAGATCGGTTCTGTATGTAAAGTTACATCCGAAGCTGGAAGATGAAGTTCCGGAAGAAGAAAGAGAAGGAAATATTCCAAGCGATCCGGAAACGAATACACCGGTAAATGAAACAGAAGAATAGACATAATATTAATAATTAATCAAACAACAATCATGAAAAGAGTATTATTTTCAATGGTTTTACTGATGGCAGTAAGTTTTGCATTCGCTCAGGAGAAAAATGTAAAAGAAGCGAAAAGCATTGCCGGAGAAGTAAAACCTGACTTCGCAAAAGCTGAACAACTGATTAACGAAGCATTAACTAACCCTGAAACAAAGGATAATGCGGCAACTTGGGACGTAGCAGGTTATATTCAGAAAAGAATCAACGAAAAGGAGATGGAAAATGCTTATCTGAGAAAACCTTATGATACATTGAAAGTATACAATAGCGTACTGAATATGTACAATTATTACGTTAAATGTGACGAACTGGCACAGATTCCTAATGAAAAGGGTAAAATTAAAAACAAATACAGAAGCGCCAACTCAAAAACAATTCTGGCAGAACGTCCTAACTTGATTAACGGTGGTATTCAATACTTCAATTTAAATAAGAACGAAGACGCATTAAAATATTTTGCAGCTTATGTAGATGCAGCTACACTGCCTATGATGGAGAAAGAAAACTTGCTGGAAAAAGACACCATTTTGCCACAGGTAGCATATTATGCCACTTTGGCTGCAGATAGAGTAGGTGACAAAGATGCTGTCATGAAATATGCTCAATATGCTCTGAAAGACAAAGAAAATGGCCAATTTGCAATGCAATTGTTGACAGATGCTTACAAAGCTAAAGGTGATACTGCTAAATGGGTAGAAAAATTGCAGGAAGGTATTGTTAAGTTCCCTGAAAATCAATATTTCTTCGCAAATCTGGTTGACTACTATAGCAGCTCCAACCAAAATGATAAAGCAATGCAGTTTGCTGATGATATGTTGGCTAAAGATCCGAATAACAAATTATATCTGTATGTGAAGGCATATCTGTATCATAATATGAAAGATTATGAGAAAGCAATTGAGTTCTATAAAAAGACTCTCGACATAGATCCTGCATATGCAGAAGCATGCTCTAATTTAGGTTTGGTATACCTGTTACAAGCACAAGAATATGCTGACAAAGCACCGGCAGATATCAATGACCCGAATTATGCAACAGCACAAGCTGAGATCAAGAAATTCTACGAAGCTGCTAAACCGTATTACGAAAAAGCAAGAGAGCTGAAACCTGATCAGAAAGATTTGTGGTTACAAGGTCTTTACCGGGTATATTACAACTTGAATATGGGACCGGAATTCGAAGAAATCGAGAAAATGATGTAATGATCAAATAGATCTTTTTTCGCAAAGATTTTTGTGAAAGGGGGTGCCTGATTCGAGAAATTGGGCAGCCTCTTTTTTTGCTTGATCTGATCCTGAACAATAGCGTAACACAAAAAGAGAAATAGGTGAAATCTATTTCTTATTCGTTTTATGGTGAATGAAATGACTAAAACCTGTCAGGATGCAGGTTCTTATTTTTTTAAGAGCTAAAGAAGGCAAAATTAGCAAGATGGAAATAGGGATTAAATAAAAGAGGCAATTTACTATATATAAGTAAATTGCCTCTTTCTTATTAAACATAATGTTGATTATTCCATTAATTTAAAGCTTATTTTTTAGGTGTCTGATCATCCGTTAATAACTAACAACGGTGTATCTGAATGGAAGATCATCTTACGAGCAATACCGGGATTGAACAAACGGGAAAATATATTCCGTTTATAAGAAGTTAATGTGATAATGTCAATCTGATTTGTTTTAATGTAATTATCCAAACTATTCAGAAAATCATTACTCATCACCACATCATAATGAATCTCAAGATCCGGATATTGCTTTTGGAAATAATCCTTAATACCAGCTAATTTTATTTCATTCCATGTATCTTTTACATCCGATAAATGAATAAGAGAAACAGAAAAATGAAATGGGCTAAGTCCATTGATGAATGAATCGAAAGCAATCAAATCACGTTGGTCAAAGTTCGTCATAAAGGCAATCCGTTTCACTTCATTGAAACGATTGAAAGGAGTATTTTCGGGGATAGCCAGTACTGTAGTATGACTACGTTCAATTATCTCGCAGTTACACTACCAATAAGATCAATATCCTTCTGATTCTTACCTCGAGTACCCATTATAATGATTCTGGGACGATGTTCTTTATTATATCTGAGTATTTCTTCTTCCGGGATACCTTCGCGCAAGACACACGTATATTTGACATCAGGAAACTCTCCGGATGCAACTTTTTGCTTAATCTTCTCCGACAGAGTATTCAGATCATCATGTACTTTATGCAATACATTCTTCACAGTCTCTTCATCACTAATCTGATAGTTAAATACATCTCCATATGGCAATGATGAAGCATAAATTGGCGTAAAGTAGACATGTAGCAAAATAACCTCCGCATCAAAAGATTTGGCAAAATTGAAACCAAATTCACAAGCTTTCATTGAATAGTTAGAGAAATCAACCGGAATAAGGACCTTCTTAGTGCGATGCTCCACTTTAGGGGTCTTCTCTCCTACTATACTTTCAGCAAGCCAGGCAGAACTCTCGGTAATCTTCAATGCACGCGGCAAATCACTTTCTTTAATACGTAAACGCACACCGGATGAAACAACCGGCTGTATCTGGTTTACATTGTGAATATACGTCTCTATACCCTCATTCTCAAGAACATTCTTCAATATCTGAGCTTTTGTATAAGTCAGAATAGCTAAAGTTACTAATTTCTCTTCCATAATTCGTTTATTTATTGAATTCAACAAATAAGAAATCCCAATTGTTTTGCCAATTGGGATTCTGACTTTATCTCTTATTTAAACCTGCACAGATTCGGTAGCTTCTTCTTTACTCATATTTAATTCATCCAATATTCTTAATGCCCGATCGAGCACAGTGGTATCATCAATCATAACCAATCCACCATCCGGACCAGGCTCAAGATGTATTCCGACACTTTTCCCTTCCTTAAAATTATGACCACCAAAGAAGTTTCTCACTGTATCGACGTTTAAATTGAGTTCGTCTGCTATTCTATGCATGCTACCGCTAGGCAATGAATCTTTAATTTTACGGAGTTCATTAAATGTTATTGTTCTCATGTCTCATAAATTTAATGGTTAATACTATGTGACTTTATTATCACGCTATAAACTTAAGGAAAAAAAGATAAAACAAACAAAAGTCTTCTCTTTTTTCGCTAAAACAATCTAAATCAACGATAACTTGTTATAATACAATAAAGTCCGCCTCCAATAAATCTTAGATTATTGAGGGCGGACTTTGATGAAATATTTATAGATTCTATTCTTAAATAATTTCAATTGAACCAACCGGCACCATCCCACTTTTCCATCTTCAAGGCGGATTTCTTTCCAGTCTTTCATTGAATCATCTTTAATGTTAACCTTATGCCCTTCATGAAGAATAAATAGGCTGGTACCATTTTCACTAGGTGTACTTCTAACCGTTACGCTCGGACTCATTATTATCGCAGTATCCCTGTTCAACAACTCTTCTTTCTGCTTAGAAGCAAAAATATTTGCCATTACAACAACTATCAAAAAGATAATGCCTGTAATAAAACCGACTTTCTTCAACACCACTTGTTTCGAGAAAATAAAGAAATATAGAGAGACAATTAGCAGCAAGAAACTCACAATCCCCCATATGGCCCATGAATCCACGCTCATACTATTAATTAATGCCTTTGTCCATGTAACAAAGAATATCTCAGGAACAACTTCTACTTTATCTACAGTCTTACCACGAGCTATCTCCAAATTGGCACGAATATCTCCATTACCGGGCTGAAGCAACAAGGCCTTTTCATAGTTTAAAATGGCTTTTGCTATCTCATTTATTTTATAATAGCTATTACCAAGATTATAATATACATCGGCCGACTCACCTTTACGCAAAAGTGATTCATAAATCTGGATTGCAGACGCAAAGTCATTTCTGATATATGCACTATCTCCCTCAGCTTTTGTGGCATCTTCTAATTTGGAACCGGAAAACTCTGCATTATGGATACTGACAGTATCTCCCTGTATCATCTGAGTAGAATCTGTTGTTAACGAATCCTGCCCGAAAGAAGTTACTGCCATTAACAAACCCAAAGCAATAAACAATATTTTTTCATGACTTATTCTTCTCTAAATTAGCGTTTTATTGAATTTTCCATCTTACTCATAACTTCCAATGACGATGAATAAACTTTATCCATAGCCTGACTCTCATCTCCTGGAGCAAAACGTGCAAACTCACATTCATTCAGAGCATTCAGGAAATCCTTTATTAATTCGTCACTGACTCCATAATTTCTAAGTTTCTCTTCTACATTATCTTTAGACAAACGAGAAACCGGAATATTAAGTTTATCACTGATATATCCCCATAGAGCTTTAAGTACTTCATCATAAAATGCCTCCTTGCTATTCTCCGCAAGCAATTTACCAGCTAACTTCATTCGTTTAGTAGCCACTTTATTGGCTTTCTTTGTACGCATCTTGGCTACATTGGCATTCTCGGCAGCCTGTTTGCGATAAACTATAAAGAAGACAATAAACACCACGGCGGGAACAATGTAGAATAGCCAATAAAGTAAAGAGCCAAACAAAAGATTATCTTTTGGCTGAAGCTTCACATCATTTAGTTTTATATAGCGAATATCTTCACCCAATACTTTCAGATCTTCTTTATTAGTAAAGTTGGCAATAACCTGATCTGCATTTCCTGCTCCTTTTTCCACCTTAACCTCATAATCTTCGGTATTCAGTGTTTTATAGGATTTCGACTTGATATCAAAATAACTGAAGGATACTCCTGGTATTTTATAAACTCCTGCATGTCTCGGAATAGCAAGATATTCAATAACTTTATTACCGGAAAGTCCTTCTTGAGTCAAACGAACTTTGCTATCCACCTTTGGATCATATACATCAAAATCTTCCGGGAATTTTATTTCCGGATTTGCAATTAATTTTAAATTACCGGTTCCCGAAATCACTAACTTTATTGTGATAGCATCATTCGTTTTCACTTCTTTAGAATTAATGGAAGAAGTGATACTAAACTCCCCTACTCCTCCGGAGAAATTGGCAGGTTTACCTGTCGGTAACGGATTCACATTAACCGTAATCTTAGGAGTTACAATCACCTTACTTACATTCACATAATTGCTTCCACCATTAAAGAAAGCATCAAACGGATCATCAGATTGTACAGCTTTAGCAATGGTAGCATCAAAACGTGCAGGCTCAATAGTCAGTTTTCCAGACTGCTGTGGGAACAATACAAATTGACGATACACTGTCGTAAAATAGTTCTTTCCCTTATAATGTTCCTGTGACCATTTTGCATTAGCAGGCATCTCTATTTCTTGTGAATGAAATCCCTTAAAATCAGGAAGCTTCACATTCTCAAAGCGAAGTTGAGACTCTCTTGTGTAAATCTTAAAAGTTAATAGAAAGGCTTCCTGCTCATATACATTCGTTTTATTGGCCGTCGCAGTTATAAGTAAGTCTTGGTTAGAAACAGAGGAAGACGTTCCACTTTGATTGCCAGACGATGCAGTTCCTTTGCCATCTGCCGTATTCCCGGTTTTATCCGGAGGAAGAACTTTAATTTTTACCGAATTAGAAACCATCTGATTCCCGTCAGCCGTAATCGTTGCACCCGGAATAGAATACTCTCCTTCAGCCGTAGCCATTAAGATATAAGTAAAGGTAATACTATTATTAGTAACCCCATTAATCGATTGCATACGTTGTGAACGGTTAGGTCCCATTAACACCTCAAATCCTTTAATAGAAGGCACACGAAAATCTCGTACTTTTATCGTATTTACCGTATACGATAACCTGACTGGTCACCTACTACTACAGCATCGGGGGCAGATGCAGTAAACACTACCTTTCCGTCAGCCTGCGCTTGCGTAGTCATGGCTACCAGTGCAATCAATAAGAAAATCAATTTTCTCATTTCATCTGAAGTTTTTATCATCAATTATTTTATTATTACCAGTCTTTTTCCAGACGTCTTCCTTGAAGAGTCTGTTGCTTTTTCACTTTATCCTGAACCCCTTTTTCATCTTGCATCACAGAATTGAGCAGCTGTTCCGCATTCTCCTTAGACATTTCGTTATCATTTTTCTCTGATTTAGGAGGTTGTTGCTGTTGTTGATCTTTATTTTGATCATTCTGCTTATTCTGATCTTTTTTATCTTGTTGCTTTTGTTGATCATCTTTATTCTGATCCTGATTCTGATCTTGATTCTGCTGATTTTGCTGTTGATCCTTCAGCAACTTTTGAGCTAATGCCAGATTATAGCGGGTTTCATCGTCTTTCGGATTATTTCTCAAAGACATCTTATAGCTTCAACCGCTTTTTGATAATCTTTACCAGACTGGAATAACACTCCCATATTATGATAAATTTGTCCCAGTTTAGCTTTATCTTTTTCTATACTGGTTGCCGCAACGTATTGTTCCATCGCATCTTTGAACTTTTGCTGCTGCGACAACGTATTACCCAAGTTGTACATGGAAATAGTAGACTTAGGATTTGCCTCTAATGCTTTACGGTAATTAACTTCAGCATCCACAAAAACACTGTCTTTAAACAGACGATTGCCTTTACGGATATAATCACGCTCGGCTTTTTGTGCAAACGCACCCGCAGAAAGCGATAGCAACAGAGCAAACAATATATATTTATTTCTTGACATATACATTACTACTTATTAGAAAACAACCTGATGTTCTTAAACAATGGATTTTTGCGGTCCAGAATCAACATTTCCACCAATAACAAGAGCAATATCATCCATGCAATCACTTGGAACTGTTCATTGTAATCTGTATAAACCTTAGATTCAACATCCGATTTAGCCATTTTATTAATCTCTTGATTAATAGCTTTCTGAGCAGAATTAGAATTATCTACACGAACATAAATACCATTTCCTTCCTTTGCTATCTCTTGACACATTGCCTCATTCAGACGAGTTACAATTACATTCCCTTCACGGTCACGACGAAAATCGTTACTGCCCTCAATCGGAATGGGAGCTCCATCGGGTAAGCCTACTCCCAATACATTCACCTGAATTCCCTTCTTAGCCGCCTCTTTGGCAGCTTCAACAGCTCCCCCTTCATGATTTTCACCATCGGTAATCACCACAATAGCACGTCCCACTCCTTCTTGCGGAGTAAAACTACGGGCAGCAAGATTGATAGCAGCACCGATAGCTGTACCCTGTTTAGATATCAACGAAGGACTGATTGATTCCAAAAACATTTTAGCAGAAATATAATCGCTTGTTATAGGTAACTGAGTAAAGGCATCTCCTGCAAAGACAATCATTCCTACCTTGTCATTCTCCATACCATCTACCAATTTAGATATAAGCCGTTTAGCTTTTTCTAAACGACTGGGCTGAACATCTTGGGCAAGCATAGAATTTGAAATATCCAATGCAATCATAACCTCCACTCCTTTGCGCTTTACTGTCTCCAATTTAGAGCCGAATTGCGGACGGGCCAATAGTACAGCAAATAGACCTATGGCAGTAAATAACAACCAGAATTTTACATCCGGACGATATTTAGATACATCAGGCATCAATTGTGCCATCAACACCGGATCTCCGAATTTACGAATAGCCTTCCTCTTTCTATAATTAGAATAAAGGTAGAAGGCTGCCAGCAATGGTAGCAGCAGCAACAAATATAAATATGCAGGTTCTTCAAATCGAAACATCTTTTTATCAATTTTATGGTATCTTCTTCAATATTGAGTTCCGTAACAGTACCTCAAGCAATATACATAAGAATGCAGCTAACGCAAACCAACGATATTCTTCCTGACGTTTACTGTACTCTTTCACATTCAACTTTGTTTTTCCAATTTATCAATCTCTTCATAAACCTCTTTCAGCTTCGAATTACTGGTAGCACGAAAATAGTTCCCATCCGTAGTACCTGCTATTTGAGTAAGAGTCTTCTCATCAATCTCTACCGGAGTATTAATATACTGTGTTGTACCACCAACCCGTACCGGATATGGAGCCATACCGTTTGTTCCCACACCAATAGTATAAACACGTATACCAAAACTCTTCGCAATTTCAGCAGCGGTCAATGGAGAAATATCTCCTTTATTATTGGTACCATCCGTCAACAAAATAATCACTTTTGATTTTGCTTTACTATCTTTCAACCTGGTTACTGCATTGGCAATTCCCATACCAACTGCTGTTCCATCTTCAATAATATCGCACTGTATCCCCTGAAATAAGTTAAGTAATACAGCATGATCTACTGTCAAAGGACACTGAGTAAAACTTCACCGGCAAACAGTGTAATTCCTATGTTATCATTCGGGCGACCGTTGATGAATTCCGCAGCCACATCTTTGGCAGCTTCCAACCTGTTGGGTTTCAAATCTTCTGCCAACATACTGGTCGACACATCAATAGCCAACATAATATCAATACCTTCAATTTCGCTGTTCTGCCAGCTGTTTGTTGTTTGGGGACGTGCCAAAACCAAAATAATCAATATTAGAGTGATGATACGCAGACCAAACGGTACATGAAGCAGATAATTCTTGTAACTTTTAGGGGCATGCGCATATACTCGTGCATCAGAAATCTGAAGAGTCGGCTCAGTCTTTTTCCGCTTCATTATGTACCATACAATATATGGCACAAGCAACAGCAGCAAAAACAAATATTCAATATTGGCAAAAACCATTCTATTTATAATTTACTATTTCTTATTTTAAACAATAAAAGTCAAAATCTATTATCCAAATAGATTATAGAGTTGCAACCCAATATAGACGAAGGTCGCAATAAGAGCTGCCGACAGGAATACGATACCACAGATCAGCAATATCTTCGTACGTAAAGATCGTTTCTCTATTATCGTGATTTCAGTAGGTTGCGGCTTCTGATTCTCTTCTTCCAATTGTTTCGTTTCATTTATAAAGTCAATTGCATTGATCAAATTCGCATCATTCTCATTCATCTGCGGATCATGCTTGGCAAACTTTACTAAATCAGCTGTCTGGAATAAATATTTCAAATCTGATATAGCTTCTTTATCATTAAATTCCAGCAGTTTATCTATTATTTCGGATGAAGTCATCTCCAATGCATTAAAGCCAAATCTATTTTTAATATATGTACGAAGAGCATCTGTCAATTCAGTATAATACTCCTTCGATTGTCCTTTTTGCCAAATTTTCTCAGTCTTTATTCGCTCAATCTCTTTCATCGCCAATTGATGCGGAGGCAACTTAGGTTCAACTTTCACTTTACGAATAATAGGCTTATTATCACGGATACGGATGATCAGATAAATAAGCAATCCGAGCAATGGTAATGCCAGAAAAGAGCAAGCAATCAAACCATACCAATCCTCCCAGGCAAAGGGAGCTTTCATGACAGTCTTCTGACCAAAAAATTGATCAGGATGTAACGTATCTACAGGCATTGAATATACCTTCAATGCAACGCCTTTGATTTATACTCTTTATTATCAATCTTTACTCCCATAGGAGGAATATAATATAATGCCGAATCAAAAGAGGTTACCGTATATTCTTGAGTAATCAGCATTCTCTGGCGATCATTCAAATATTGTGTATCGGGTTTAGCAATATCCACAATTTCCACACCACGTACCAATGTATCTGTAAATGACGGAAAAACAGCCTCTGCTTCGCATCCATCGCTACTTGTAATTGCACTTTCGCCTGTTCTCCTATCAGAATTTGCAAAGAGTCTATTTTGGCATCCACAGTCACTGACTGTGCAGCAATTCTGCCAGAAACCAGAAATAACAATACTATCAGCAATATATATTTATTCATCTTTCCCGTTAATTTCGTTTAGCAAACAAATTCAGTAATGCTTTGACATAATCCTGATCAGTACGTACCGAAACAGAATCGACATTACTTTTGGTAAACGTTTCATCTAACTCAGTTTGTTTATTCACCCACCATTCATGATGTGCCTACGTACTCCAGCCGAAGATGTGTCGATCCATTGTTCATGTCCGGTTTCCGCATCTTTAATCCGCATCAGACCTACTGCCGGCAACTCGGCAACTCGCCTGTCATATACTTGAATGGCAACTACATCATGTTTCCTATTCGCTATGGTCATTGCATTCTTAAAACTTTCCTGATCGATAAAGTCAGACAGAATAAAAGCGGTACAACGTCTTTTCATTACATTCGTCAAATATTCCAAAGCAAGACGTATGTTGGTCCGACGACTATCGGGCTTAAAATCAATCAATTCACGAATGATATATAGAATATGCTTACGTCCTTTTTTAGGAGGAATAAACTTTTCTATTCTGTCTGAGAAGAAAATAACTCCGATTTTATCATTGTTCTGGATAGCAGAAAATGCAAGAGTGGCCGCAATTTCTGTCACCATATCCTTCTTCAGCTGTTTTACAGTGCCAAATTCCAAACTGCCGGAAACATCTACCATCAACATTACCGTCAACTCGCGTTCTTCTTCAAACACCTTCACAAAAGGTTTATTGAAACGCGCTGTCACATTCCAGTCAATGTCACGGATATCATCGCCAAACTGATATTCGCGCACCTCGGAAAAAGCCATACCCCTACCTTTAAAGGCTGAATGATACTGGCCTGCAAAGATATTGTTAGACAGTCCACGCGTCTTTATTTCAATCCGACGAACTTTTTTAGAATTTCACTTGTTTCCATCTATTTAATTGAGAATTGAAAATTGGTAATTGAGGATTGTTCATTCTCAACTAAAATTAAGGCACTTCTACCTTATTCAATATTTTGCTGACAATTTCATCAGAAGTCACATTGCTAGCCTCCGCTTCATATGTCAATCCGATACGATGACGAAGTACATCATGCGCAACAGCACGTACATCTTCTGGAATCACATAGCCACGACGTTTGATAAACGCATATGTACGTGCAGCCAAAGCTAAATTAATAGAGGCACGAGGTGACCCACCGAATCCAATCATATCTTTCAATTCTTTCAAATCATATTTTTCCGGATAACGTGTAGCAAACACGATATCTACAATATAACGTTCAATCTTCTCGTCTAAATAAACTTGACGAACACTTTACGTGCCTCGATAATCTCTTCAGCCTTCAAGATAGGCTTCACATTAAATTTCTCTCCATTGATATTTTGGCGAATAATTAATTTCTCCTCTTCCTGTTTCGGATAATCAATAATCACCTTTAACATAAAACGGTCTACCTGAGCTTCCGGAAGCGGATATGTACCTTCCTGTTCTATCGGGTTCTGAGTAGCCAAAACAAGGAACGGTTCAGGTAACAAGAATGTTTCTTTACCAATAGTTACTTGACGTTCCTGCATTGCTTCAAGCAAAGCACTTTGAACTTTAGCGGGAGCACGGTTTATTTCATCAGCCAATACAAAATTAGCAAAAATCGGACCTTTCTTCACTTGGAAACTTTCATCCTTCTGACTGTAAACCATCGTACCGACAACGTCAGCTGGCAATAAGTCAGGCGTAAACTGTATGCGGCTGTATTTTGCATCGATCAACGAGGCCAATGTCTTAATGGCCAAAGTTTTTGCCAAACCCGGTACACCTTCAAGCAGCACGTGTCCATCAGAAAGTAGTCCGATTAACAGTGACTCTACCAAATGTTTCTGACCCACAATGATTTGGTCCATGCCTGTTGTAAGATTGGTAACGAAAGCACTCTGTCTTTCAATCCGCTCGTTCAATTCGCGGATGTCAATTGATTCAGCCATAAATACTAATTATTTTATTGTTTAATTTTCTTTTTAATAATATGAGCAAAGCCTATGTTGTAAGGCTTTTTAATTTCGATTCCAAAAGTACACTATATCTTTAACCATTCCAACTAATTTTTATTAAAAAACAATGCGAAGTCTTTAGATTAAGGTACTTTCATACGCTTTTGTATTTGTATAACATAAACACAACACCCGAATGTATAAACTTGTATACACCCGGGTGATCACATTAGACTGTCATTTTTTAACCAATTCCGGTATTTTAAGTACAGTACCATACGGTACATTATTCGGATTCTTAATCACTCCCCGATTATGTTTAACGATATAGGGCCATAAATCTTTTGTACCATAAAACCGTAGAGATACCCTAGTCAGAGTTTCACCTTCTTTAATTGTATAAGTTGCCTTAGTACCGGTAATTGTATAATTCACTGAATCCGGCTTGACCGGGATTGACACTGTTTTAGTGCTCTTTTCCCGGGATACCGATTCACTTTCTGAAGTTTTATCTACTTTCTCCGATACATTGACACGCTCAGACATCTGTTTTATCTCCTGTTGATTCGGAGTCTTTGCTACCACCTTGACAATAGTATCCGCTTTTGCAACAGTATCCAATGGAATTTCCCGTATCGGTTCTTTTTTCTCTACAGTCTCTGTGGTTATTGACTGTTCCGATTCTTTTTTAGAAAACAAATCCGGATAATAAATAAAAACTAATGCTGCACCGCAAAGCGACATAACAACTACTATAATTACTATTAAGTAAGGAACAGGAGATTTTTGGTTTTCCGGTTTAACTTCCTTCTTTGGGCGCTTTTCCTTTTTTACAGGGATAGTCGATACTTCTGCTTTTTGAATCTCCCGTGCTATAATTTCTTCGGCAGTCAATTTAGGAGAGCTTCGTCTTCTATCACCTTTTTAAATTATCTGTAGTTTCTTGCCCTGCATTTCCAGTGAACTGGATTGGCTCTTCAGATTTTTCTACTACTTTATCCAATCCACCCTCTTCTCGAACCTCAGCAATGGATAAAACCTTCTACTACAGCTTCACTACCTTTATGTATGCTAACATCTTCAACAGTTTCAAATATGTCAATATCATCTACAACCTCTGTTCTTTCGGATTCCTTCATAACTTCCGAAACGTCTTCTGCAACTTCCACATCTGACGACACAACATCCTGCCCTTTTGAGGTTTCCGGTTCTACTTTCCCATTCGCCTCTGTTTCAATCACTTTCTCCTCTGCTTTGCTTCCTCTCTCTCTACAGTCTCTGTTATTAACGGAGGCTCAGTTGTTTCGGATATATTCCCTGATTCTTCCTCCAATTCCTCTATTGGCGTATCTTCCAAGACTGTATCTCATTCAGCACTACTGTTTCGAAATGTGAAAAAGGTCTATTTATGATATCTCTTAAAGAAGGGTCAGGAGTAAAAGAAATCTTAGTATGTCCCTCTATTTTAATACGTTCACCCGTATTGACATTTACACTTTCACGACTATTGACCCTATCAATTTGAATGTACCCAATCCTTTGATTTTCACATATTGATCAGCGTCCAAAGCTTGTTCTATCAACAAGAAAAACTCCCGGACGAAAACATCAGCATCTTCTTGAGAAACCTCATGTCTGTTAACCAGTAGTTCAACAAGATCTTGTATAGTCAACTTTTCATTCATACGGAAATGTTTCTTTAAACTTATCTTTTAATATGGGACTCGGCTTAAACGCCAGTACTAACTTGGGTGGAACCAACAGTCGCAACTTAGTGACGGGATTGATGACAATACGTTCTGCTTTCTTTTTTACCTCAAAAGTACCAAATCCCTGTATTCCTATAGCATTGCTTTCCTGCAATTCCTGAGTAATATCAGACAGCAGAGATGTTATCAGTTCAGAAGTATATTTTGTATTATACCCCAATCTGCGAGAAAGTTCAGAAGTAAATTCTTTATTATTCAAGATCCTACAATTTTAAAAATATGTTGCTATATTAATCAATCCAGATCAAAAAACAAATTCTTCTGGAAATATATTTAAATTATTTCACCAAAAGATCGAATTCATCGGAATCAATCACTTGTACTTGATAAAAGTTACCAATCATTAAATTACCCCCTTCACGCCTTATTAAGACTTCAGGATCTACTTCCGGAGAATCAAACTCTGTACGCCCAATGTAATATTCACCTTCTATACGATCAATAATGACTTTCATTTTTGTCCAACTTTTGATGCACTTAATTCAGTAGAAATTCCCTGCTGAATAGCCATTAGCTCATCCAATCGTGCCTGTTTTAGCTCCTGAGGAATAGAGTCTTCATAATTAGCCGCAGCATATGTTCCTTCTTCTTCTGAATAAGTAAAAGCCCCCATCCTGTCAAAGCGCACTTTACGTACAAACTCTTTCAATTCCTCAAAATCCTCTTCTGTCTCTCCTGGATGTCCCACCATCAACGTCGTACGCAAATGAATCCCGGGAACTTCCTTACGAAATTGTTCAATCAACCGGTAAGTCTCCTTTTTCGTCACATGACGACGCATACGTTGCAGCATATTATCACTGATATGCTGTAATGCAATATCCATGTATTTACATACATTATCTCGTTCACGCATCACTCGGAACAACTCTTCAGGGAAATGTGCCGGATATGCATAATGTAAACGTATCCATTCCACACCCGGAATCTCAGAAATGCGTTCGATCAACTCCGGAAGCAATTTGCTTCTTATATAAATCCACTCCATAGTAAGTTAATTCCTGAGCAATTACCTGAAA
>ENA-OQIC01000448-OQIC01000448.1-human-gut-metagenome-genome-assembly--contig:-NODE-448-length-18490-cov-2.024615_pt1 | contig 18490 bp, 21 predicted proteins | sample MGYA00242572_ERZ504736 | MGnify/ENA primary metagenome ERZ504736 (study PRJEB26092, sample SAMD00036201) | human gut metagenome | host: Homo sapiens | study: EMG produced TPA metagenomics assembly of... | reverse complement strand
TGTAACATATTCTTGCTTCGACCGCGTACTGTTACATATCCTTCCGAATCCATGGTAGCCAAATCTCCGGTGTGGAGCCATCCGTTTACATCGATGATTTGTGAAGTGGCCCCCGTATTTTTGTAGTATCCCAACATTAAGTTTGTACCTTTACAAATAATTTCTCCTGCAATATTTTCCGGATCAGGAGAATCTATTTTCACTTCCATTCGGCTGGTAGCTTTACCGCATGAAGCCTGTTTGAGAGTTTCCCAGCGGCTGGAACAAATGATGGGACCACATTCTGTCATACCATAGGCAATGGTGTATGGAAATCCTATTTGTTTAAGAAAAGCTTCCACTTCTGCATTGAACGGAGCTCCTCCGATAATAATTTCATCAAAATTTCCACCAAAAATTTCCATTGCTGCCTGCCGGGCAGCTGCTTTAATTTTATCGTTAACAATGGGTACTCTCAGCAACAACTTACCTATTTTATTATCCAGTTTGGGGAGAATATCTTTTTTAATAATCTTTTCTACAATTAACGGTACACAAGCAATTACTTTCGGTTTGATTTCGGCAAATGATTGTGCAATGATTTTGGGAGACGGCATACGTGTCAAGAAGTAGAGGTGTGCACCCGCAGAAAATCCGTAAAGAAAATCGTAGACCATGCCGAATACGTGTCCCATGGGAAGCATCGAAACGATGTGATCACCAGGTTTTACCGGAAGCATTTCGTGACAATAAGCAATGTTTGACCAAAGACTACGATAGGGTAACATCACTCCTTTGGAATAACCTGTTGTTCCTGATGTGTAATTTATAACAGCCAGCTCTTCCGGCATATCTTTACGGTAGGAGATATGTTCCGGACGAAAATTTTTAGGATATCGCTGTCCATATATCTCATTACGGTGTTCATGTGCATATGTCAGTTTGTCATTGCGCGACACAAGTGGAGTAAAGTCTGTCAAAGAAGATATACCTTCAAGTAAAGGCATCCGATCTTCATTAAGGTTTTCCCATACCTGATCACCTACAAAGAGGAGTTTTGCCTCAGAGTGATTGACGATATTATGGATATTGTCAGCCTTAAATTCATGTAAAATGGGAACAATTACAGCACCATAAGTCACGGTGGCCAAAAAGGTGACAGCCCAATGGGCACTATTGCGGCCACAGACAGCGATCTTATCACCCGGTTGAATGCCGGCCATTTCTAATATAATGTGAAATTTGGCTATTTTGCGGGCTACATCCTTATATTGAAGGGTGATTCCTTTGTAGTCTGTCAGGGCGTTTGCATCCCAGTTGTTTATGATGCTTTGTTCAATATAACCAATGAACCGTTGTTCTTGTTCCATTTTGTAATTTCTGCACATTCAGTTAAAAACTGCGCAAAATTAATATTCTATTAACGGAAACCGAATTCTCTCGTAAAGTTTTACGTTAAATTAACGGAGGGTAGATCATTCTATTTATCGATTATCTAAGATAGAATGAACACAGAGACACGTTCTGCCAATATCGAAAATGATATGTGGATTTCACGTTCTCTGTGTTTTTATCATGATTTTCTATTCATTCTTAACCGTTTCCTGCTTATTTTTCTCTGAGATCAGCAGCAGTTTGTCTCCTACATGTAATTTTAGTGTGCCGTTGGGGATAAGAAATTCATCACCACGTTTGACGATCATTACTAAAGTACCTTTGGCAAATTCATATCTTTCAGGGTGTCTGCCTCATTCAGCATTTCCATAGTAATGGTCATATCCGAAAGATCAGTATCTATCTCTTCCGGAAGTTCTACACCGAAGTCATTTCCGGTCTTTTCGAGTGGAGTGGACAAGTGTAACAAGCGTGCCACAAACGAAACACTTGTTCCTTGTACAATCAATGAAACAATCGTAATAAAAAACACGATATTGAAAATCATATTCGATCCTTCCACGTTTGCCACTACCGGATAAGTTGCGAAAATGATGGGTACAGCTCCTCGTAGCCCTACCCACGAGACAAACAGACGGGATTTTAAAGTAATCTTCCTAAATGGTAAAAGACAAAGGAATACGCTTAATGGTCGTCCGATAACGATCATGAATACTCCGATAAGCAATGCTACAACGGCAACTTCAATCATTTCGTGAGGATTGACAAGCAGTCCTAACATAAGGAACATAATGATTTGGAACAGCCAGGTCAGACCATCCATGAATGTTGCAATTTCCTTTCGGAAAGTTATTTTATGGTTACCTACCATCATGCCGGCAATGTATACAGCCAAATACCCATTACCGCGAAGCAGATCGGTGATGGCAAAAGTGAAGAATACAAAAAGACAATAACAGAATGGGATAAAGTGATTGGTTATCGATATTTATTTTGTTGAGTATCAATATCGCCAGTTTTCCCAAGATATATCCGGCAGCAGCACCTACCAAGAATTGGATGATGAATGAACCGATTATGTTGCCTGTACCCATGCCATCTGATTGAATGAATTGTATCAGGACTATGGTAAGCATATAGGCCATTGGATCGTTGCTTCCGCTCTCCAGTTCAAGCATAGGACGTAGGTTATGTTTCAGATTCATCTTTTGCGAACGGAGGATGGCGAATACTGAAGCAGAATCCGTTGACGACATGGTAGATGCAAGTAATAGGGAAGTGATCAATGGAAAGTGGATATTGGTCCAACTCATTCCCGAAAGATACCAAATGAATAATCCGGTAAAAAGTGCCGTGAGAAATACTCCCACTGTTGAAAGTACGATTCCCGGAGAAAGAATAGGACGAATTTCTTTGAATTTAGTATCCATACCTCCGGAGAACAGAATGACGCTAAGGGCAACCATACCTATAAATTGGGCTATCTTGGCATTATGAAATTGTAATCCCAATCCGTCGCTTCCGAAAAGCATACCTACAAGAAGGAATAATAATAAGGCCGGCACTCCGAAGCGATATCCGGTTTTTCCGACAACAATGCTGACAAATAGTAAAATAGAACCAATGAGTAGAATGTTTTCAGCGGTAAAAATCATAAGCAATGAGTACTAAGGGTTGTTAATTTGTTATTTTACATTTCACTGTGCGAAGTTACTTAAATTATGTAACAAATAGAAACGCTCTTTGGATGTATTTATGTTCCAAATAGCTGTAAAATAGTTTAAAAATGTTATTTTTGCAGCTTAAATAATATCATTCTATTCTATATGGATTCAAATCATCTTTCTCCTTTACGCAAAGGAGTAGTAGGAGTACAGTTCCTTTTTGTGGCTTTTGGAGCTACTGTACTTGTCCCCTTATTGGTCGGGCTCGATCCTTCTACAGCTTTGTTTACTGCCGGTATCGGCACACTTCTTTTTCATCTGGTAACAAAAGGGAAGGTCCCTATTTTTTAGGTAGTAGTTTTGCATTTATTGCTCCTATTATTAAAGCAACCGAACTGTATGGACTTGCCGGCACACTTTCGGGAATGGTAGGCGTTGCACTGGTCTACTTTGTTATGAGTGCTTTAGTTAAATGGCAGGGTATCAGGGTGATCGAGCGCCTGTTTCCACCGGTAGTTATTGGTCCGGTAATTATATTGATAGGGCTTTCACTTGCCGGGACTGGAGTGAATATGGCAAAGGAAAACTGGACATTGGCGTTGCTTTCGTTGTTTACTGCCGTGATTGTATCTATTCGGGCGAAGGGACTATTGAAGTTAATACCTATTTTTTGTGGAATTATTGTGGGATATATTGCTGCGCTGATCTTTTATGATGTTGATATGTCGGGAGTCAGAAACGCTGCGTGGTTGGGTTTTCCACAGTTTGTGTTTCCACAGTTTTCGTGGGAACCTATTTTGTTTATGATGCCGGTGGCTATTGCTCCGGTGATAGAACACATTGGGGATGTGTATGTGGTAAACACTGTGACGGGAAAAGACTATGTAAAAGATCCCGGGTTGCATCGCACACTATTAGGTGATGGCTTGGCATGTCTTTGTGCCGGTTTATTGGGAGGACCTCCTGTAACTACCTATTCGGAAGTTACAGGAGCCATGTCGCTTACTAAAGTGACGAATCCTCAAGTAATAAGAATAGCGGCGATTACGGCCATTCTGTTTTCCGTAATCGGTAAAGTCAGCGCTTTATTGAAGTCTATTCCTTCGGCTGTATTGGGAGGAATCATGTTACTCTTATTCGGTACGATCGCTTGCGCGGGAATTGCTAACCTTGTCAATAATTGTATTGACTTGAGCCGGACACGTAATATCATTATTGTCTCACTGACTCTGACTATTGGCATCGGTGGTGCCGTATTGGCATGGGGCGAATTCTCACTGTCGGGAATCGGTCTTGCCGCATTGGTAGGGGTAGGCTTGAATCTGGTACTGCCAAGAGAAGAGAGATGAATGAAAAAAGTAAGAAGAGGTGTCAGTGCTCATATTCACCACAGGATTACACAGATAAATAGATTAAGTTCACTCTGTGTTACTCTGTGGTGAATTATAACGCTCCTCTTACTTACTTGTACATTATCATGCCAAAAATTTTGCAATATCTTCGTCTGCTGTACTGATACCGCCAATTCCAAAATTATCGATCAGTACCTGCTTCACGTTAGGAGATAAGAATGCAGGAAGCGTCGGCCCTAAATGAATCTTTTTCACTCCGAGTGCCAACAGAGCCAGCAGAACAATAACGGCTTTTTGTTCGTACCACGCAATGTTATATACAATCGGAAGATCATTGATGTCTTTTAGTCCGAAGACTTCCTGCAACTTCATAGCAATTATAGCCAATGAGTAACTGTCATTACACTGTCCTGCATCCAGTACACGAGGAATGCCATTAATATCCCCCAGAGGTAATTTATTATATCGGTATTTGGCGCACCCTGCTGTCAGGATTACCGTATCTGCCGGTAGCTTTTCTGCAAACTCTGTGTAGTAACTGCGACTTTTCATTCGCCCGTCACATCCGGCCATAACAAAAAATTTACGGATAGCACCGCTTTTACTGCTTCAACCACCTTATCGGCCAGTGCGATTACTTGCGCATGAGCAAATCCACCTACAATCTTACCACTTTCTATTGCCACTGGTGGTTGGCAACGCCGTGCATGCTCAATAATAACGGAGAAATCTTTCTGCTTTCCGTCTTTTCGTTCGGGTATGTAGGTAGCACCTTCCAAGCCGGTTGCGCCTGTCGTATAGATGCGATCTTTATAAGTCGCATTCGGGCGTGGTGGAACAATGCAATTAGTAGTGAAAAGGATAGGACCGTTGAAACTTTCAAATTCCTCTTTCTGTTTCCACCAGGCATTACCGTAGTTTCCTGCCAGGTGTTTATATTTCTTCAACTGAGGATAATAATGAGCCGGTAGCATTTCACTGTGTGTGTATATGTCGATACCGGTGCCTTCAGTCTGTTGCAACAGTTCTTCAATATCTTTCAAGTCATGTCCACTGACAAGGATACCCGGATTGTTTCGAACACCAATGTTTACTTCGGAGATTTCCGGATTTCCGTAATGGCTGGTATTGGCAGTATCGAGTTGGGCCATAGCCTGCACACCATGGTTACCCGTAGCGAGTGTGAGGGTTATCAGTTCGTCCACAGTAATATCTTCGCGGGTCAATTCAGCCAAAGCATATTGCATGAATGAAAATATCTCCGGATTCTCATATCCTAAGTTATAGCATGCTCCACATAAGCAGCCATTCCTTTGATACCATAGTGAACCAACTCCTTCAATGATCGAATGTCTTCGTCAGAAGTTCGCAGTACCCCCACCGTTTGGGCTTTCTCTTCAAACTCTGTTTCGTCACCATACCAAGTACATTCGTCGGGTGCATGTTCTATTGTGACTTGGTTACTTAGATCTTTCTTTAGCTCCAGTCCTTTCTTTATTTTCTCGATAATGGCGTGTTTATCAAAGTTGGCATTTGTAATGGTAGTGAACAATGCGTCAAAGATAAACTTATCTGCCGGGCAGAAGAACGTCCATCTTTGCGTAATGCCTGATTGTAGACTGCGATTCCGCGTACTACAAAAAGCAGCAAGTCTTGTCATATTGGCTACTTCGGGAGTTTTCCCGCATACTCCGCTTAAGATACAACCTGTACCTTTTGCGGTTTCCTGACACTGAAACAGAACATACTCATAATTTTTACGTATTAATAGGTTTCTTTTCTGGATGCAAAGATAGGAGGAGGATTTGGGGTAATTCTGTAACCAATGTTACAAACAAGAGAAAAAAGATTGGAAATTTTAGAGTTTGTTTAAGAGACTGTTTTAATTTTCCTCCGGAATCATTTCAGTCCGTTATTTCGATAACGAGGATGTGGCAACCGAACGTTGCTCCATAAGCGGACCTTCTGTCCGGGTGATACGGACAGGTATCAAAGATCCGGACGGTTGAGTGACTGATACAAAGAGGAGCTTTTGTACACTCTCCCTACAAAAATGCATTTCGATCTTCCATCTTCCACCTTCTGTTTTAGTCGAGAAAGCAATCGCAATGGTTTGATATATAGTGTGATGTATCTATTATTCTATCTGTTTATGGCTCTAAAGGCATTTTGTTTTCCTCCGTGTCTTTAGCGAAAAAGGTCCGATCCTCACTCTGTTACCGTTCCATCTGTCTGATACTTAAACAGGCTTTAATTTTTGCTTAAACTTATTGTATCAGTTGCATCATATCTTCTTTTCTCAAGATATGCACTAATTTCCTGTCCGTTTTGATCAGGCCGTCATCCTGCATATGAGCCAGCTCGCGTGCCAGAGAGGGACGAGATACTCCGAAATAATCAGCCAGTTCCTGTTGCGAGCGGTCAAGTTGTATCGGACTGTCTCCTTGTTGTTTCAACATCCGTAGCAGATAGGAAGCAAGTTTCTGCCGAATCGTCTTAAAGGACATAAAAAACAGTTTGTCAGCAAGTGTTCGGGCATAATTGGCAGAAAGATTCATGTAGTTCTCTAAGAATTTCTCATTCCGTCGAAATAATTTCAGTACGCTTTCTTTCGGAATTCGAAACTTCGGTAGCTTCGTTTGCAGTAACTTCTACCGGGTAGCGATTGTCTGCACCAAATAAGAAAAGAGGGGCAATTGCACGAGGAGCAATAATATCTTCCACTTTAATCAATCTGCCCGAGTAATCGATCATTTCTCCCCGGACACTGCCTTTCAGCAATATCATCAGCCGATTGCATACATCACCTTGCCTGGCAAGAATGTCTCCTTTACGGAACATGCGGAGGTGAGATACGATTCCGTCAAAATCACGGGAAAGCGTTTCTGGAGAGATTCCATGGAATAGGGGGTTGAGTAGCGAGGTAGGTCATAATTTTAAGATTGAAATGATATTATTAATAACAGAAATCTTTTCTTATTGTTTGCCGGATATCCTTGCTATTACATTGTTAATGATGCAAGTAATTACACTATGAATCTATGTACTTATTTAAATTTCAGAATAAATTTAGTTTCTTTGCCTTGCAGCAGAGTGATGCTTCCACCTGACAGGCGCATGATCTGACGTGAAATGCTCAATCCGATACCACTACCTCCTTCTTTGGTGGTAAAAAAAGGAATGAATATATGATCTGCTATATCTGAAGGAATGGCAGGGCCATTATTTTTTATTTCAATCAATACTTCTTCAGCAGCATTACATCGTCCTTGTATTTCAATCTTTCCATCGGCCTGTGTATCGATAGCTTGTATGGCATTCTTCAATAGATTAATTACTACTTGCGAAATCAGATTTTCGTCGGCATACACAATCAGATCAGCAGGAGCAATATCTATATGGAACGTTATGTTGTCACATTTGTTTTGATGGCGTGCCAGTTCTACCATTCGGTCAATAAAAGCTTTTACATAAAATAAGGATGGTTCCGGGGTCGGGATACGGGTAAAACGGCGGTAGGATTCCACGAAGGAGAGCAGGCCTTTTCCCGTAGTACTGATTGTTTGTAAGCCCCGGCGTATTTCTTCATCCCGGGTATCGGCCAACGATAGTAGTGTTTCGCTAAGAGAGGTGATGGGAGTAACCGAATTCATGATTTCATGAGTCAATACACGTGTCAGTCGTATCCACGAATCGATTTCTTTTTCATCCAATTCACTGTTGATGTCGTTAAAAGCGAGAATGCGCAATTGTTCTTCACGAACAGTGATGCCTGATACACGAATGGATAAATTGATTGTACCCCGTTCATTGTTGAAAATAGTTTGTATCTTATCTCCCGGACGGCAGAATTCTATTTTCTTCATCAGCTGTATATCCACTTTGTTCAGTTGGCGGATATGGGTAAACACATTTAATCCGAGCAGGCGAAGCGCTTCATTATTTTTTTGATAAACCGCTCCATTTTCATTGAGAACGAGTACACCGGTGTTTACACAGTCCATTATCAGTTCGTAATACTTTTCTTGCTGTACCGTTTCCGACTTTACATTATATAATATGCGTCCGACCCGGTTGAGTGCACGGTTGATCTCTCGGGTCTCAGGCATTATCTGCTCTTCCGGGAAGTGAATGGCACTGTCATTGTTCTCGAGGGCGTCAATCATGAAAAGAACTCGTTTGGTATGAATACGGTAAAGTGAAAGTTGCCACCAAATGCTGAATAGTAGCAAACATAGGCTCAATCCCATCCAAATGAAGTCTCTGTTGGCATAAGACAGAGCCGCAGTTATGGCGAAACAGAGGCTTAGTCCGAGACGAAACCAATAGCGCTCTGTGAGTAACTTTAAATGGATTTTCATAAACCAAACTTTTTCATCTTATTATATAATGTTTGGCGGGTAATGCCTAATTGGGCGGCTACAGCCGAAAGGTTTCCTCCACATTTGTCGAGAGCCTTGCGAATCATGGCTTTTTCCATATCTTCAAGAGTAGAGGTCTCTGTTTCCGGGTTCTCTGTTTTCTGCACTAATTGGAACATTTCAGCGGGGATGGTTTCACCATCGCTAATAATGACTGCTTTCTCAATGGCATGTTCCAATTCACGGATATTGCCATACCAGGCATGCGCGGTCAGTTTCTCGCAAGCGGCCGGACTCAGGCTGATAGAGGCTTTGTCATACTGTTTGCAAAAGCGGGCTATAAAACGCTCAGCTAGCGGAACAATATCTTCTTTACGTTTGCGAAGTGGAGGAATTTCTACATGAATGGTGTTGATACGGTATAATAAATCTTCACGGAATAAGCCTTTGTCTACCATCTCCTGCAAGTTTCGGTTAGTTGCGCAGATTAGGCGAATGTCTACGGGGATAGATTGGTTACTACCTACACGAACTATGCTTCTCTGCTGAATGGCTGTCAGTAGCTTAGCCTGCAAATGAAAGGGAAGGTTTCCTATTTCGTCAAGAAACAGGGAACTTCGGTCTGCTGCTTCAAACTTACCTGTACGGTCGGCATGGGCGTCAGTAAAAGAACCTTTCACATGTCCGAACAGTTCACTCTCAAACAAGGATTCGGTGATAGCACCCATATCAACGGATATCATGCTCTCGGCAGAGCGTGGTGATAAAGCATGAATCTCACGTGCGAGCATTTCCTTTCCCGTTCCGTTTTCACCTGTTATCAGTATATTCGCATTGGTCGTTGCTACTTTCTCAATCAACGTGCGGAGCTGCTGCATAGCACTGCTTTCACCCCAATACATGGCAGAAACCGGAGATGATTCCTTTTTGCGATTCTTTTTCTTTCCGTCTTTTGCTTGTGAAGCGGCATTTAAAAGAGTTTCCAACAGCTTTTGATTATCCCATGGTTTCACTACAAAATCAGATGCTCCTTCTTTTATCCCCCGTACGGCAAGATCAATATCAGCATAAGCTGTGAATAGTACTACCGGAAGGTCTCTGTATTGCCGTTTGATTTCATGTAACCAAAACAGACCTTCGTTACCATTATTGATTCCGGAAGTGAAATTCATGTCCAATAAGACAACTTCCGGATTTTCTTCTCTAAGCACTGTGGACAGACTGACAGGAGAGGATAAGGTGATGACTTCGAAAAATGATTTTTCAATAGTAATTGTACGGCTGTCAGCACTCCTTTGTTATCGTCAACAATGATGATAGTTCCCATTTTGGTCAATAGAATATTAAATACGAATAATAATTTGTCGGCAACAAAGTTAGCAACATTTCCTTATTCTTATGAATTTCGAAAGAGTTTAAATAAGGTGTCTTTGTCTTTATACACCTATTTTACTTCCGTATCAACTAAAGCCATTGGAATTTAAGTCCGAAGGATAAACTCAAATAATCCCGAGCCCGCAGGTAACTGTTGGTTACGCGGCTGATCAATAACAGGTCACAGGTACTCAGTCATAAAAGAGAGTCACAGATTTTGCAAAGAACCGGCGTTCTCTATCTATATCGTATGTCAGCCGTTGTCCCAGAAAGATGTGTGTGCGTATCTTGGACGAGAATCCGTAGTATCCTTCCGGATAACGGCTAGGCTCGTGTACCCAGAATTCGTGTCCGAAAACAGTATTAAAATAGATACCACATGCCAAAGGTTCGGTTGAAAATCCTTTCCCAAGCTCCAGGCTCCAAGGCATGTAATTTTGTTTTAAGGTCATGGTCATCTTAGCCCGATGGGAGTCATGTTTGGGTATGAAGCCGAAGAACAGATCCGTTTCCCACTGATCTCTTTTTCCGTAATCCCAACCGGTTCCGAACGAGAACATTCCCATGTTACCCGCATATTGTATTTTGTTGTGTGTAGGTATAAGTGAATTCCATCCTTTACGAAAACGGTGAATACGTTTGTCATATTTGCTGTATTCCGGCTGTGTTGTCTGGATGGTATCTATCTTTTGTTTGGTATCGTTTTTGTCGGTTTGTGCAGCGACGTTTTCTGTGTAAAACAGCAGCGATAGTACTGCCATGCCAATAATGGAATTAAAATTCAACCACTTCATAATCATAACCATCAGGTTTTATCGTGAATACTAAATAACTGCGATTTTTCATACAATTGCTTCCATAATACATCACGCCATCGTCAAATACATCTGACGCACTGATCCGATGTTCGTGAGCTACAGTGCAAAATTGCAAACCGGGAAATTGGCGAACATACATTTGAAACACTTTGGCCACATTGTTATTGAACTGATCACAAAGGGGACGGGCATGCATACAGAATACGGTTTTATTAAATTCGTCGGCACGTTCTGTGAGTTGTCTTTCAATATAGTCAAAATCAGGGATCGGTTCCGAATAATCATATTCCATTGCGTTGGTATTGAGGCATACGAATTTCACACCTCCGGCTATGAATGAAAAGTTTGTATCGCCGAATATTTGCCGGAATGCATCTTCTCCGGTTCCCAAACAATCATGGTTTCCGATAAGTCCTACATAAGGAACCTTTAGTTTATTCATTATATCCCTTTGCCAAAGAAATTCATCGGTAAGTCCGAAGTCACTGAAGTCGCCTCCATGAACTACAAAGTCGATGTCGTCTCTTTTGTTGACAGCGTTTACAAAGTCAACGGTTTCGTCATACCAGCGTTGCGAGTCACCCATGGCGATAAAGCGTATAGTAGACTTTCCCAGGTATTTGGCCTCGATCTTTTGAATATTTTTCGCATTAATGTCTCTTTCTCCTTTTATGTCGACGTCATATGGATGATAATCTATCAAGTCACATCCGGCAACTAGCAGACAACAAAGAAAGATTGCGGTAATTCCTTTTATTTGTCTCATAATTTTTATTTTAGTGCATGAAAACTCAATGCAAAGATAAAGTTTTCTTTATGAAAAACAAAATGTTGCTGTCTAATTAATAGACGACTGTGTCTAATAATTAGACAATATTCTCGCACTATGAATTATGTAATCCGTTGTTATATTGTTTGTTACCTCTTTTGGCACGCTTTGTGCAATTAAGAATTTCAGGTGATCTGCATGAAAGAGACACCTTATATTTATTAAAATTCTAAAATACAAACAGGCTGATATGAGACAATTGTACTACATTTTCCGAACTCTTCTCCGTGGAAGAGGTGGAAATCTGACCAAAATAATTTCGTTAACTTTAGGGCTTTTGGTCGGCATCCTGTTATTTGCCAGGGTTGCATTTGAATTAAACTATGATAGCTATTATCAAGAACCGGAAAATCTTTTTCTAACTTTACGTACAGTTGTTTCGCAAGGTGAAAAGAAAGAGCCTGTTTGTAGTAATTACGGAAACTTCCAGCAGCAATTCGTGAAAATTTCCTGATGAAGTGGAAGATGCAACTTTGATTGACTTATTTAGTCGCAGTTCGCTTTACCATGAAGGCCAGGAAAAGAAAGATGCAATACTGGCTACTTCCCGAAGCCATATTTTTTCCACTTTGGGCGTTAAAGTACTTTCCGGAAATGTGTCTGAATTGGATAATATGGATGCACTGTTTATATCCCGTTCTCTTGCTCAAAGTCTTTTTGCAGATGCCGATCCTATTGGAAAGACTAGTAATGATTAATATTGATTATCCATTGACTGTTCGAGGTATTTTCGAAGATATTCCGGAGAATGCCGAGTTTCGGTTTGATGGGGTCTATTCATTTGTGACTCGTGCTAATAGATTCAGAGATGAACGTGGTGGATGGCGGGGTGATATCAGCTATACATGTATGGTTCGTTTTCGCCATCCGGAAGATGTAGAGAAAGTGGCGGCACGTATGCCTGATATGATGAAGAAGTATATACAGTATAATAAAGACTGGTTTGAAGAATTTTCGTTTATAACTCCTTCACAGTTTCATTTGCAGAAAAAGGAATCACGTAAAATTATCAGTATTCTATCGATTCTCGGATTTGCTATTTTGCTGATTGCCGGGATGAATAATGTACTTATTTCTATTTCTTCTTTGCCACAGCGGGCCAAATCAGTAGGAGTGCATAAATGCAGCGGAGCTTCAACCGGACATATCTATCGTATGTTCTTATGGGAATCGGCATTATTGATTCTCGTTTCTCTTTTGGGGGTTATAGTCCTTCTACTCTATTTTAAACCAGAAATAGAAGACTTGTCTGGTGCCTCATTAGCAACCCTGTTTACATGGCGTACCCTATGGGTTCCTGCATTAGTAACCATTTTTTTATTTTTACTGATTGGCTTGCTTCCGGGAAAGCTTTTCTCTTCTATCCCTGTGACACAAGTTTTCCATCGTTTTACCGGGTATCGTGCTTCCTGGAAATATCCGTTGTTGTTTGTACAATTTACAGGGGTTGCTTTCATATTGGGATTGCTAATGATCATTCTTTTACAGTACAATCAAGTCATGAATCGAAGTATGGGCTATAAAATAGATAATTTAGTTATAGGGTGGGGGCCATTTGATTCAATGGATAAAATAGATGGCATTCTCCGGGGATTGCCTTTTATTGAAGCATCTTGTAATAGTGCTTCATTTATCTATAATGGTCATACAAGACAATCTTTTACTGATATTAACGGAAAACGTTTTATGGGGTGTATCGATTTTATAGATGAGCATTACGTCCCGATTTTAGGTTTGCAGATTTTGCAGGGTCGTAACGTTCATCAGGATGGTGAAGTATTGGTAAATGAAGAATTGCTACGGCAAGTAGGTTGGACTGATTCGCCTATAGGACGGAAACTGATGGAAGATAACTATGAATGGGGGACTGTGGTTGGGGTAGTCAAAGATTATGTAGCACAAAGTGCGTATCAGCCACAAACCTCTGTGGCATTGGTGAGTAGCTTGGAAAGGAGATGGGAAGCCAATAAACGGAATCTGATTTTGAAAGAACCATTTAAAGAGAATCTTTCTAAAATCAGGGCTTTGATGAAAGAAACATTTCCTACGGAGGATATTCAGTTCCGTTCTGCTCGTCAGGAGGTCGATAATCTGTATCAGGTAGTACGCCGTTTCCGCAATATTGTGATTGTAGCTTCCGTTTCGATTGTAGTAATCGTATTGATGGGGTTATTCGGATTTGTGAATGATGAAGTACAACGGCGCAGCAAAGAAATTGCCATTCGTAAGGTGAATGGAGCCGAGTCGGGAAATATTATTAATCTTTTGAATCATAATATTTTCTGGATTGCTTTACCGGCTATCTTTGTTGGAATCGCTTTAGCCTATGTCGTCGGACATAAATGGGTGGAACAATTTACCGATCAGATCAATCTCAACGCAGGGCATTTTCTTTTGCTTCTCTTATTAATATTATTATTGATTTTAGGAAGTGTCACCGGAAAATCTTGGCGTATTGCTAACGAAAATCCGGTAAACAGTATTAAGAACGAGTAATTAAAAATAATGATTATGATAGAAATTAATGACATTAGTAAAGTGTTTCGTACTTCAGAAGTAGAAACCGTAGCGTTAAATCATGTAAGCCTGAATGTAGAAGAAGGTGAATTTGTGGCCATTATGGGGCCTTCCGGTTGTGGAAAATCTACTTTACTCAATATCCTGGGACTTCTGGATAATCCTACGGAGGGTTCTTATAAACTCATAGGACAGGAGGTAGCCGATCTTCATGAAAAGGAACGTACCGTGTGCGTAAAGGGAAGTTGGGGTTCGTATTCCAAAGTTTCAATCTGATAGATGAATTGAATGTTTATGAAAATGTGGAACTTCCGCTTACTTATTTAGGTCTTAAATCTTCCGAACGTCGCCGAATGGTAGAAGACATTCTAAAAAGAATGAATATCAACCACCGTGCTAAACATTTTCCTCAACAGCTTTCCGGCGGACAGCAACAACGGGTGGCGATAGCCGCGCGGTTGTTACCAATCCTCAACTCATCCTTGCCGATGAGCCTACGGGTAACCTTGACTCAAAAAACGGAGCGGAAGTGATGAATCTGTTGACAGAGCTGAATCGTGAAGGTACAACGATAATTATGGTTACGCACTCTCAGCACGATGCTTCGTTTGCACATCGTACGATACATCTGTTCGATGGTAGCATAGTGGCCAGTGTGAAAGCTTAACCAATAAAAAAACATAATGAAACAACTCTACTATACCATTCAAACCTTACTACGGGGACGTGGAAGTAATGTAATTAAAGTAATTTCACTGACACTGGGATTGCTGGTAGGAATTCTGCTGTTTGCTCGCGTTGCATTCGAGCTGAATTATGATAGTTATTATTCGGAACCGGAGAATTTGTGTATAACTTTACGTACGGGTATTTCGGATGGGATAAAAAAAGAGCCGAATATCGATAACTATGGTAAGTTAGCAGAGGCCATTCGCGAAAATTTCCCAGATGAAGTAGAAGATGCGACCGTGCTTGATCTCTTTAGCCAGAGTCCTCTCTATCATGAGGGTAAGAAGATGGAACATGTAATCTTAGCAACCTCTAAAAGTCACGTTTTTTCTACTTTAGGTATTAAAGTCTTACTCGGAGATGTTTCCCAACTCGACAGATGGATGTTATTTTTATCTCCCGTTCACTTGCCCGGCGTTTGTTTGCAGACGCAAATCCGATCGGAAAAACAATCAATATTGAAATTGATTATCCGTTGACTGTGCAAGGAGTTTTTGAGGATATTCCGGAAAATACCGAATTTCATTTTGACGGAGTTTATTCCTTCGATACCCGATCTAAGCAATATGGTTCTGAACGTGGTGGCTGGGGATATGATTCCAGTTATCATTGTATGGTTCGTTTCCGCCATCCCGATGAAAGAGAGAAAGTGGAGGTACGTATGCCTGAAATGCTGAAAAAGTATATACACAACTATAAGGGTCAATCAGAGGAGTATTCGTTTATGACTCCTTCACAGTATCATTTGCAAAACCGGAATCTCGTAAAATAGTTATGATTCTTTCAATACTCGGATTTGCCATCTTGTTGGTTGCCGGCATGAACAATGTCTTGATTTCTGTTTCATCATTGGCTCAACGAGCTAAGTCTGTTGGCATACATAAGTGTAATGGTGCTTCTGATGGGCATATCTATCGTATGTTTCTGTATGAATCAGCACTATTGATATTGCTTTCTTTATTGTTCGTGACAGTCCTGTTATTCACTTTTAAGTTGGAGATAGAAGATCTTTCCGGAGCTTCATTAAAGGCTTTATTTACATGGCAAACTCTGTGGGTACCGATTTTGGTTTCTTTGGTTTTATTTCTGGTCATCGGACTATTTCCGGGCAAGTTGTTTGCCGCTATTCCTGTGACACAAGTTTTCCATCGTTTTACTGCACATCGTTTTGTCTGGAAGCGATCATTGCTTTTTATACAGTTTACGGGAATTGCGTTTATTTTAGGCCTGTTGATGGTTATTCTTTTACAGTATCATCAGGTGATGACTCGTGACATGGGATATAAGGTTGATAATTTGGCAGTTGGGTGGTCGCCATATAGAGAAATTGATAAAATGGATGGTATTCTCCGAGGACTGCCCATAGTTGAGGAGTTTTGTAATGCAAGTACGATTATTTATGGTGGCTACATGGGCAACCTTACACAGATGCACATGGGAAGGAATTTATGGGACGTATCGAATTTGTTGATGAACATTATGTTCCGGTTATGGGACTTCAGATTATAAAAGGCAGGAATATCCAGCAAGATAAAGAGATCTTGATTAATGAAGAGATGGTTCGTCAAATTGGTTGGACGGATAGTCCCATCGGTAAGAATCTGGAAGATGGCAAAAATAACTTTGGTACGATTGTCGGAGTTGTGAAAGACTATGTTGTACAAAGTGCATACATGCCACAGGCTCCTGTAGCACTGATGAGTAATTTGGAATGGATGAATGTGCTTAATAAACGGAATATTATTTTGAAAGAACCTTTTGGTGAGAACCTGGCTAAGATTAACACATTGATGAAAGAGGCTTTTCCGACAGTAGATATTGTATTCCGTTCTGCCCGTCAGGAGATTGATAAGCAATATCAAGAGGTCCGCCGTTTCCGTAATGTCGTGATTATAGCTTCTATTGCTATCCTGTTGATTGCTTTGATGGGACTGTTCGGCTTTGTAAATGATGAAATTCAACGTCGTAGCAAAGAAATTGCCATTCGTAAAGTGAACGGTGCCGAAGTGCCGGATATTCTTCGTTTGGTTTCCGGGAATATTTTCTGGACGGCACTAAGTGCTGTTCTGGTCGGAATAGTATTTGCGTATATTGTAAGTAATAAATGGCTGGAACAGTTTTCTGACCGGGTATCAGTCAATGGGGGACATTTTCTTGTCGTGATCATAATTATCTTGTTGTTGATCATGGGAAGTGTCATCGGGAGGTCCTGGAATGTGGCTAATGAGAATCCGGTGAACAGTATCAAGAACGAATAGTGATGATTTAATATGTAAAAAGACAAAACAATGAAACAATTCCATTATACCATTCAGACATTAATTCGCGATCGTAGAAGTTGTGTCATTAAGGTGATCTCATTGTCGTTGGGATTATTGGTATCTATCATTTTATTTTCTCGGGTAGCTTTCGAACTGAGCTATGATAACTGTTTTCAGGATGTGGACAACCTTTACATTGTAAAGACGGAATGGATTAAGGATGGAGTGATCAAAGGAAATGCAGGATCATATACATTAATACCGATAGCATCGACAGTTGCTGAGGAGTTTCCGAAGGAGGTGGAAAGTGCGGTTTGCTCAAGTATATCTTTTGAAGCTATTTTCAAAATAGGTAATCGGAAGATGAATAAATCTTTTATTTTATCAGACTCCCTTTATTTCCGTACTATGGGAATTGAGGTCATTAGTGGTAATCCGAATGATTTGACCAATCCTGATGTGCTCTTTTTATCACAGTCGGTTGCACGAGAAGCATTCGGTGAAGAAAATCCTATTGGAAAGACTTTGCATATGATGGTTTGGGGCACTCCCGTAGAAGCTTTGGTAAAAGGAGTATTTGCCGATCTTCCGTATAATGTATCGTTGGAACGTCACGAAGCAGTCCTGTCTTTTGCCAGTCATAGTAAATATGGTTGGGGACGTCCTGGCTGGACGAGTGGTGGTAATTACAATGCCTTTATTCGTTTAAAGGATGGAGAAAGGAGTGCTGATGTTATTAATACTGACATTGATAAAGTAATTGCAAAACATATTCCCTCAGACATGAATATGCACTTACATATGTTTGTGGTTCCTTTGCGGACTATTCACCTGGAACATTCAGATGTGAAAAGGACGATTCTCATATTATCTTTGTTAGGATTCGCCATTCTTTTTGCGGCCACCATGAACTATGTGCTTATTTTTGTTTCCTCACTTTCTCAGCGTGCTAAAGGAATTGGAATTCATAAGTGTAACGGTGCATCCGATAAGGCTATATTTTCTATGTTTATATATGAAACGGCTTTGATTATCGGTGTTTCCCTGGTGCTTATGATCATATTTCTATTCCAATTTCAGGAAAAGATCGAAGAATTGGCAGAGGTATCCTTATCATCTCTTTTTACCTGGCATAATTTATGGGCTCCATTATCGGTAGTTACCTTTCTGTTTGTTATTGGAGGCATATTGCCCGGAAAAGTATTTCTTTG
>ENA-OQIC01000447-OQIC01000447.1-human-gut-metagenome-genome-assembly--contig:-NODE-447-length-18524-cov-4.500299_pt1 | contig 18524 bp, 18 predicted proteins | sample MGYA00242572_ERZ504736 | MGnify/ENA primary metagenome ERZ504736 (study PRJEB26092, sample SAMD00036201) | human gut metagenome | host: Homo sapiens | study: EMG produced TPA metagenomics assembly of... | reverse complement strand
CGAAGACTTCTTCGGGCGTTCCTTGTTCAACAATGACACCTCCGTCCATGAAGATAACACGATCAGCCACTTCACGTGCAAATCCCATTTCATGGGTAACAATCGCCATTGTCATTCCTGATTTTGCTAAATCTTGCATAACACCAAGTACTTCACCAACCATTTCTGGGTCAAGCGCTGATGTTGGTTCATCAAAGAGCAGTACATCTGGATCCATAGCAAGTCCACGCGCAATTGCGATACGTTGCTGTTGACCACCTGACAAACTAGCTGGATAAACGTCTGATTTGTCGCGGAGCCCAACTTTATCTAATAAATCATAAGCTTTTGCTTCTGCTTCTGCTTTAGAGATACCCTTTGTTTTAGTTGGTGATAATGTGATATTCTCAAGTACCGTCATATTTGGGAAGAGATTGAACTGTTGGAAAACCATTCCCATTTTTTCACGCATCTTGAAAATATCATTTTTCTTATCTGTAATATCAACACCCTCAAAAGTAATCATACCTTTTGTCGGTGTTTCAAGTAAGTTCATTGTACGAAGAAATGTTGATTTTCCTGACCCTGAAGGTCCAATGATAACAACCACTTCACCAGATTTAATATCAAGGTCAATACCTTTTAACACTTCATTTTTTCCGAAATATTTATGAAGTCCTTTAATTGAAATAAGCATTTCTGACATTAGTTGCTACCTCCATTTCCCATGCGTTTTTCAAGTCGTTTCACTAAGAATGACATCACAGTTGTCACCATGAGGTAGTAGAACGCAGCAAATAACAATGGTGTGATGGGCAAATACGTTGCTGTTACGACCGATTGGGCACCATTCCACAATTCCATAACTCCGATAGTTTGAAGAAGTGAACTATCTTTGATAATGGTAATAAATTCATTACCAAGTGCTGGTAAGATATTTTTGAGGGCTTGCGGCAAAATGACATAACGCATTGCATTGACTGGGCGAATACCAAGCGAATACGCCGCTTCAAGCTGTCCTTTTGGTACTGCTTCGATACCAGCACGGACGATTTCAGAAATATAAGCTCCGCTATTTAACGAAATAATAATGATACCTGGAAGCAAACGTGAAAAATCAAGGTCAAGAACACCAAAGCCAACGATTGGCGCATTATTAAAGTGTATCCAAGCAAAGGCAATCATGATTTGAACAACCATCGGAGTCCCACGAAAGACCCAAACGTAAAAACTAGCAATCCAATTTAAAACTTTTATATTTGTACGTTTAACTAAAGCAACCAAGATACCAATGATTGTCCCAAAGAAAACAACACATGCTGAAATCATAATGGTTACAAGGACACCATAGTTAAAATAAGCCCAATATTTTGGCAAAAATGAAAAGTCCATTTATTTCTCCTATAAACAATAATCAATTAATTATAACACAGATTGAATAAAAATACCAATAATTCATTTTTCTGGAAACAGACGTAAATACTTGATATAACAGCATTTCTATCATTATTAATAAACAAAAAAATAAAAAGCTCGCAATTTGCGAACTTTTTGCAATTCAAAATAGCAATATAAGAAAACGTTGAAACCACACTTAAGCAGGGCTTTACCAAAACCTTATACTCTGTCCTGAATTTTTCTTTATTTTAGTAAAGAAGGTCATAAATTTCCATTGCGATTAAATCGATGCTATCAAATGAGTAAGACTCACGCGCTTCAACATCACGCAAAGTGAAAACTGGACCATTTTCAGGGTCATTACTGAATGACACTTCTGCCACAACGACACCATCACGTTCAAAATTACGTTTTAGATTACTACTATCAGTTGTCATTAACTCAAGACGATTGATAATTCTCACCAAATGTGATTCCATGACTATTCTCCTCTTCGTTTATTGTCCATACTATTTTAACATAATTTCCTACAAACAAACAACAAAGGAATGTATTTTCTTTCTTTTATCTAAAATTCCTGTCAAAAGTGCCATTTTTCAGCGATTATTGTCCTTTAAATTGCTTTTAGTGAATTGTACATAATCGCTTTGATAGAATGCATACGGTTTTCAGCTTCTTGAAAAATGATTGAACTGTATTTTTGAAAAATCTCATCGGTAATTTCAAGTTCAGCAAGACCATATTTGTCATAAATTTCTTGACCAATTTCGGTATTAAGGTCATGGAAAGCTGGTAAGCAATGCATGACAATCACATCAGGATTTTCAGTTTTCGCTAATAGTTCTGCATTGATTTGGTAAGGCAATAAGAGGTCAATACGTTCTTTGAAATCAACTTTTTCTCCCATTGATACCCAAACATCAGTGTAAAGCATATCAACACCTTTAACCGCAGCAAGGTCATCTGTAATGGTTAATTCAGCACCATTGTTGTATTTTTGAGCAACTTCAATAATTTCAGCTTCAGGTTGCAAGCTGGCTGGCGCAATAATTTTAACATTGACACCAAGAATTGCCGAAGTCACAAGCAAAGAATTTGCCATATTATTACGCCCATCACCGACATAAGCAATCGTCAAGCCTTCTAATTTTCCAAAAACTTCTTTTAAGGTCATAAAATCAGCAATCATTTGTGTTGGATGCCAAGTATCTGTCAAACCATTCCAGACTGGCACACCAGAATACTCAGCCAAGGCTTCAACATCTTCTTGTTTGAAACCACGGTACTCAATCCCGTCAAACATCGAACCAAGAACTTTTGCCGTATCAATGACTGATTCCTTTTTACCAAGTTGAATCTCGCTACTACCAAGATAAGTCACGTTCATGCCCAAATCTTGCCCAGCCACCGTGAAAGCTGAACGTGTTCGTGTACTTGTCTTTTCAAAAATAAGAGCAATGTTCAACCCCTCTAAATATTTATGAGGAATTTTTTTCTTTTTCAACTCTTTAAATTTCAATCCTAAATCAATCAGTTCAACCAGTTCTTCCTTAGTAAAATCAATCTCTTTCAAAAATGAATCATTAATAGCCATACACTCGTCCATCCTTTTTCTTTGAATAATATACCTAATTTTAGCATAATTATACATTTTGTCAAGGAGATTTTGAATAAAAAATCATCTCCCCCAAAATACCACCACATTTGCCATTTATATTTGACATGTCATATATAAACACATACAAACAAACTTTTCTCTTGAAAAACGTAATAGCTATTTTATCAATGGATTATTTGCGAGCGAAGTGAGCAACAAGAGGTTGCAAATAAATCTGATAAGGTCAGCATCATTCGTAAGAAATTTTTGTGAATCTAAAATAAGAACTGCCAGTCAATCACTGCAATCTTTAGAAATTTCTTGGGTTCCTTCAATAGCCCACTAGACTATTGAACCTGCCGTCGGCTCAAACCATCCAGTGGATAGTTTGAGGTCTGAGCCTAGAAATAAAAAATCAAGGAACTTAAGAAAAGTAACAAAAAAATTTTTGCTAAAAAACAAATAGGTGTTACCCGCCAAACGGTTAACCTCATCGAAAATAATAAGTATAGTCCGTCATTTGAACTTTGTATCACATTAGTGGAGGCGTTGCAAACTAATCTCAACACACTTTTTTGGGAAACTAGACATTTATAATTTTGGGAATTTTAAAGGAAAATCATTATGAAAACGAAGAAAATATCACTTTGGTTAAAATTTATTAAACGTTTCTACGGAATTAATGGCAAATTAGACGAATATCGCGAACAAGAAGTTAATCGTATCAGCAATAAACTGTTTATCGGTCTTTTTTTCTTTGAGTTATTCTTTTCTGCTATTATTTTACTCATCAACCAGACAATAGCGGCCACTGCTGTCCTCTATATTAATCTCTTCGGCCTCATTTTTGTTATTCCTATTATTCTTCTTGTTATGTTGACCAATCGTGATTTGCAAACATCATTGGAAATCCCTAAAAATGAAGTCGAACAGACACGGCAGAATGCTCGCAAAAAGGGCTGGTTAGTTGATGGAATTTTTGCACTATTCATGCTCGTTTTTAACGCTTTTAGCAAATGGCAAGAGGGAAAAAATCCTTTGGAACTCTTCACAAATCCTCTCAGACTTATCGCAATCACCCTCGGTGGGGTAATTTGGGGCGCTGCTATGGGGTCTATGACAGCCAGTCAAATTGACCCTGAGAAAGCATAGCACTCTTAGCGTAAGAGTGCTAATTTTTTAATGCTTTTTACTTGATTTCTATTAACCTAGTGCTATAATAGAATCATGAACTTTGACTATCTTTGACCTTTATTGTCAATGTCAAGCCGTTACGAAAGGAGGGTATTATATATGCTCTGTCAAAATTGTCATTTAAACGAATCAACAATTCATCTCTATACAAATGTCAATGGTCAGCAAAAGCAAATTGATTTGTGCCAAAATTGCTATCAAATCATGAAACTGACCCTAACAATACTATTTTAGGTGGTTTAGGAAATGCACAAACTTCTTCCACACAAAATCAATCTACTGGTATGAATCCTTTTGATGATTTCTTCAGTAATTTAAATAATTTCCACGCATTCGGTGGACAAGATTTCCAAAATACGCCTCCAACACAATCAGGTGGTGGAAATAACGGCGGCAATAATAACAATTATCGTCCAAACGGCGCAGCTAGCCAACAGCAACAACAAAAAGGTTTGCTAGAAGAATTTGGTATCAACGTTACTGATATTGCTCGTCGCGGTGACATCGACCTGTCATTGGACGTGATGCCGAAATCATTCGTGTGATTGAAATTCTTAACCGTCGTACCAAAAATAATCCTGTTCTTATTGGTGAACCAGGGGTTGGTAAAACAGCCGTTGTTGAAGGATTAGCTCAAAAAATCGTAGATGGTAACGTTCCACAAAAACTTCAAAATAAACAGGTTATTCGTCTTGATGTCGTTAGCCTTGTGCAAGGAACAGGTATTCGTGGTCAATTTGAAGAACGTATGCAAAAACTCATGGAAGAAATCCGTGAACGCAAGGACGTTATTCTCTTCATTGACGAAATTCACGAAATTGTCGGTGCTGGTTCTGCAGGCGACGGCAACATGGACGCTGGTAATATTTTAAAACCAGCACTTGCTCGTGGTGAACTTCAATTAGTTGGTGCTACGACACTCAATGAATACCGCATTATTGAAAAAGATGCAGCACTTGAACGCCGTATGCAACCTGTCAAAGTTGATGAACCAAGCGTGGAAGAAACGATTACGATTCTTCGTGGTATTCAAAAGAAATACGAAGATTATCATCATGTCAAATACAGCGATGATGCAATTGAAGCTGCCGCAAATCTTTCTAACCGTTACATTCAGGATCGCTTCCTCCCAGATAAAGCCATTGATTTGCTAGACGAAGCTGGTTCTAAAATGAATTTAACCCTTAACTTTGTTGACCCACAAGAAATCGACAAGCGTTTAGTGGAAGCTGAAAACCTAAAAACACAAGCTACTCGCGAAGAAGATTATGAACGCGCAGCTTATTTCCGTGACCAAATCGCTAAATACAAGGAAATGCAACAACAAACAATCAACGAAGACGATATCCCAGTCATTACTGAAAAGACTATCGAAGCTATCGTTGAAGAAAAAACTAACATTCCTGTTGGTGATTTGAAAGAAAAGGAACAATCACAATTAATTAATCTTGCTGATGATTTGAAAACACACGTCATTGGTCAAGATGATGCCGTTGACAAGATTGCCAAAGCTATTCGCCGTAATCGTGTCGGTCTTGGTACCCCAAATCGTCCAATCGGTTCGTTCCTCTTTGTTGGACCAACTGGTGTTGGTAAAACAGAACTTTCTAAACAATTAGCGATTGAACTTTTCGGCTCAGCTGACAGTATGATTCGTTTCGATATGTCTGAATACATGGAAAAACATGCGGTCGCTAAACTTGTCGGAGCGCCTCCAGGATACGTTGGTTACGAAGAAGCTGGTCAATTGACAGAAAAAGTTCGCCGTAATCCATACTCACTCATCCTTCTTGACGAAGTTGAAAAAGCGCATCCTGATGTTATGCATATGTTCTTGCAAGTTCTTGATGACGGTCGTTTGACTGACGGTCAAGGTCGTACAGTAAGCTTCAAAGATACTATTATTATCATGACTTCTAATGCTGGTACTGGTAAAACAGAAGCTTCAGTTGGTTTCGGTGCTACTCGTGAAGGACGTACAAATTCTGTTCTTGGTGAACTTAGCAACTACTTCAGTCCTGAATTCATGAACCGTTTCGACGGTATTATCGAATTTAAGGCTCTTAGCAAAGACAATCTTCTCCAAATTGTTAACCTTATGCTTGACGATGTCAATAAACGCCTAGCAACTAACGATATTCACCTCGAAGTTTCTGATAAAGTAAAAGAAAAATTAGTTGACCTTGGCTACGATCCTAAAATGGGTGCTCGTCCATTACGTCGTACTATCCAAGATCACATTGAAGATGCCATTACAGACTTCTATCTTGAAAACCCAAGCGAAAAAGATTTGAAAGCTGTTATGACAAGTAATGGTAAAATTATCATCAAATCTGCTAAAAAAATTGAAAAAGAAGAAACAACCGTTTCAGCAGAATCAGAATAATGAAACTCTAAATAGTTTGGGACGACAATAGTTCCAAACTATTTCTTTCTTTGCTTCAAATGACTTTACTAGTGACAGCTCATCAACAAGACTTGATGATATTCCAGATTTCCACAACATTCTCTGCTCTGCTGTTTTTATAACGGCAAATTGTCATAAAAAAATCAAAATATTCCGATAATTTTATAGAAAAAAGTTCATTTTTTTAGTATAATGTCACCAACAGACACTCGTACTAATTATTTTGGTCTCCACTATTTCTATCATATTTTTCATAGGAGAATATCATGACAAATCCAACTTTCGGTGAAAAACTTACAACTGTTGATTACAAAGCACGCTATGGTGTTTATGCCATTATTCCAAATGCTGATAAAAACCAGATTATCCTAGTTCAAGCACCTAATGGTTCTTGGTTTCTTCCTGGTGGAGAAATCGAAGCTGGTGAAGACCATTTTTCAGCTTTAAAACGTGAACTCATTGAAGAATTGGGCTTTTCGGCTGAGCTAGGTTATTACTATGGACAGGCAGATGAGTATTTTTACTCTCGCCACCGTGATACCTATTTTTATAATCCCGCTTATATCTACGAAGTGACACATTTTGAAGAAATTGATAATCCTTTGGAAGACTTCAACAACCTCTCTTGGTTTTCAATTGATGAAGCTATCGACAAATTAAAACGTGGTAGCCACAAGTGGGGGGTTGAAGCTTGGAAAAAAATCATCACTAATATCTCTTATTCTACTTTTTCACTCAAAATAGTGTTATAATAGGAGTAGAAAATCACACAGGAGGAGATATATGAGGTTAATCAACACAACAAGTAGTCATTCTGAGCTGGTTCGTAATCAGTTGCGAAATACGGATACAAAGCTCGTCGAGACCTATTCTGCAGGAAATACTGATGTTATTTTCACACAAGCGCCAAAACACTACGAGCTATTGATCTCAAACAAATATCGCGCTATTAAAGATAGTGAAATTGAAGCTATTCGTGAATTTTTCCTCAAACGTAAAATCGATAAATCAATCGTTCAACTAGACCAATTAAAAACCTTGCACACAGCAAATCTAATTGAAATTTCATTCCCAACAGCTCACTAATCAGGTCTCCACAACCTGATTTTTTATTTGCTTTAGTATACAAAAAGTCCCATATGACTTCAAATTTAAAGCGATGAAACAATAAATAGAAAGAATCATATCTTGATAACAGACGACAAGCAATCATTCGTAATTACTTTTTTAAATACTCAAAAGAGGCTCGGGAAAGGGTGAAAGTCGCTACGATGGACATGTCTGGTAACTACAGTCCTTTACTTAAACACCTTCACTCTCCAATTTTACTCTCGGTCTAAAAGTTTTCATATTGTTCAGCACATAAACAGAGCGCTAAAACAGACACGTATCCAAATAATGAAACAATTTGAGAAGAAATCTCTTGAATACCGTGTCCTAAAATATTACTGGAAGCTCATTCAAAAGGATAGTCGAAAATTATCGCCTCATACTTTTTACTCAAAGACTTTCAGAGAAACGTTAACGCTTAAAGGATGTTTAGAAAAGATTTTTAAACATGTGCCGCAACTTAAACACTACTACAACCTTTATCAATTACTCCTTTTTCACTTACAAGAAAAGAATACCGAACAATTCTTTGGATTAATTTAGGAAGCTTTACCTCAACTCAATCACTCTTTAAAAACAGCACTAACAACTTTTATTCACTATAAGGAATACATTACCAACACCAAACTTAAAGCAACCAACAAACTCATCAAAAATATTAAATACAACGCTTTTGGTTATAGGAACTTTGACAACTTAAAAAAAGCGCATTTACCTCGCTTTGAACAGCAAAAAAAGCGAGAACAACACTTGTTCTCGCTAGAGCTTAACTTTGTCACCCACTACAGTTGACAAAGAGCCGTTTTTGTATTTGTTAAGCAGTGTTATGTTATTTTGCTTTAACTTCAAATCCTTCTGCTACTACTTCTGGGAAGTTTGCTTCAACGATTTCATCACAGTGGTCACAAATGGTAACACCGTATGAACGTTCTTTAACTGTTGGGTCAACACGACGGCAACGGTCACAAACTTGTCCTTCAGCATGAGCAACTGTGAACGCAACATCATCAAAAGCTACTGCGTCAGCAGGTGCAGATTCATCAGTAACAGTTAATTGAGATACAATCAACAATTGAGCAACGTTACTATCAAGTGCTGTAAGAAGAGTCTTCACTTCTTCGCTAGCATAAATTGTCAAATGAGCTTCCAATGATTTACCAATGATTTTAGCATTACGAGCTTCTTCCAAAGCTTTTTGAGCTTGGTTACGAAGTGTCATGAAGGCATCCCATTCTTCAAGAATATTCTCTTGCCCTGCAAAGACTTCAGCATCTGGTAATTCAGACAATTGAACAAATTCTTCTGGTTCGAATTCAAGGTATGACCAAATTTCTTCAGCTGTGTGAGGAAGAATTGGTGTCAATAATTTAGTGATTTTAACCAAAATATCGTAGAAGACTGTTTGCATTTGACGGCGAGCAAGGTTATCTGCTGCTTCAATGTAAACAACGTCTTTAGCAAAATCAAGATAGAATGCTGATAAATCAACTGTGATGAAGTTCACGACAGCTTTGTAAATCGCCATGAAGTCATAGGCTTCGTAAGCTTTGCGGATTGTTGCTACCAATTGGTTGAATTTAACAGTCATGTATTTATCAACTGCACGCAAGTTTTCGTAAGCAACTGCATCTGTATTTGGATTGAAATCTGCTGTATTGGCAATCAAGAAACGAAGTGTGTTACGGATTTTACGGTAAGTTTCTGATGTTTGTTTCAAAATATCCATTGATATACGAACATCGTTGCTAGAATCAACACTAGTTACCCAAAGACGTAAAATTTCAGCACCGAATTGTTTTTCAACATCACTTGGAAGGATTGTATTTCCGAGTGATTTAGACATTTTTTCACCTTTACCATCAAGGACGAAACCTTGAGAAAGCACAGCTTTATAAGGAGCATGTCCGTTAACAGCAACTGAAGTGATTAATGATGAGTTGAACCAACCACGGTATTGGTCAGAACCTTCAAGATAAAGGTCAGCTGGATATTCTAAACCTTCGCGAGCATTCATAACACCATTCCATGAAGAACCTGAGTCAAACCATACATCCATGATATCAGTTTCTTTAGTGAATTCACCATTTGGTGAACCTGGATGAGTGAATCCTTCTGGAAGAAGGTCTTTAGCTTCACGTTGCCACCAAACGATTGAACCATATTCAGCAAATAAATCAGCAACATGGTCAGTTACTTCTTTCGTCATGATAGCTGTACCATCTTCAGCGTAGAAGATTGGAAGTGGCACACCCCATGCACGTTGGCGTGAGATAACCCAGTCACCACGGTCACGAATCATGTTGTAAAGACGTGTACGACCCCATTCTGGATAGAATGTTGTGCGATCAATTTCATCAAGAATGTCTTGACGGAATTTAGAAACTGATGCAAACCATTGTGGTACAGCACGCCAGATAATTGGTTTCTTAGTGCGCCAGTCAAATGGATATGAGTGAGTGATGACTTCACTAGCAAGCAAAAGGTCACCAAGTTTTTCAGTAACAGTTGGAACAACTTTATCATAGAATTGACCTTGGAAATCTGGACCAGCATTTTCCATCATGATACCACGTTCGTCAACAGTAACAGCAACTTCAAGATTGTATTTAACACCAACATTGTAGTCATCTTCACCAAAACCAGGGGCAGTATGGACAACACCTGTACCTGAATCAAGTGTAACGTGGTCACCTAAGATAACAAGTTCATCTACTTCTGTATCCCATGGATGTTCTGTAACGATGTATTCGAGTTCAGTACCTTTATGTTTAGCGAGGACTTCAAATGATTCCCAACCAAATTTTTCAGCTAAGCTATCCAAAAGTCCTTCTGCAACAACGAATTTACGGTCATCATTAGCTGGTTTCACAACAACGTAATCCATATCAGGACCAACAGTCAAACCACGTGAAGCTGTTACTGTAAATGGTGTTGTTGTCCAAACAACAATATAAGTATCAGTATCAAGCACACCTTTACCATCTTTAACTTTATTAGCATAGTAAAGTGATGTTGAATCAATATCATGATATTCAATTTCTGCTTCAGCAAGTGCTGATTCAGATGACCATGACCAGTAAACAGGTTTTGCACCACGGTAGATGTAACCTTTATCAGCCATTGCACCAAAGACACGAATTTGAGCAGCTTCATATTCAGGAATTAATGTGATGTATGGATTTTCCCAATCAGCAGATACCCCAAGACGTTTGAAATCTTCACGTTGTTTATCAACTTGGCTAAGTGCGTATTCACGACACATTTCAAGGTATTCAGTCAAAGGAATTTCTTTACGTTTCACACCTTTTTTAGCCAACACTTGTTCAATTGGAAGTCCGTGTGTGTCCCAACCAGGAATATAAGGGGCACGGAAACCAGACATTGATTTTGAACGTACAATAATGTCTTTCGAAATTTTATTCATAGCATGACCAACGTGAATGTTTCCGTTAGCGTACGGAGGTCCATCGTGGAGATTGAAAGAAGGTTTGCCTTCATTTAATTGTTGACGTTTAGCATAGATATCTGCTTCTTCCCATTCTTTTTGCCAATTTGGCTCTTTGTTTGGGAGTCCAGCACGCATTGGGAACGCAGTTTTCCCAAGATTAAGCGTATCTTTTAGTTTCATGACTACTCCTTATAAATAATAATATTTAACTATCATTGACATTGCCAATAACAGAAAATGACCTAACATATAAATGGTTAAACAAAAAAGCCTTCGTCTCAAAAAGGACGAAAGCTCGTGGTACCACCTTAGTTTAGAAATTTAGTCTTTAAAATCTAAATTTCCCTCTTTAACTCGTAAGGTGAGTTTGCCCTTTTACCCTACTTGATTCAGGTAAAAATGTTAGAAAAGGATAATTGATACCCAAGTGATTGCAGGTCTCACACCATCGCCTGCTCGCTGTAAATATTGACTATCAACCGTGTTTTTCTTATTCTTCGATATTTAATTTAAATGTTTGTGTTTCGTTAAGATTGATTTCAGAATCTGCTTCGCTGTCATCTACAATAGCAATTTTTTGTGTTTCTTCAAGGTGTTTGTTTCCTGCTTCAACACGGCGTTGCAATTCTTTCATTTCTTCTGGTGTAAATTGACGTGTTGCATCCATTGACAATTCATCATCAGTTTCTGGAACTTCTTCTTCCAAAACTTTTTCAACAACTTCACGGAAAGCAGCATCTGAGTTTTGAAGGTAAACAGCTGTTGGCTGCAACAATTCTGTCCATTCTGGTGAATTTGTTAAACCAAGCTGTCCTTCGATAGCCGCTACCAAACGTTGATGGAAAACACGTGTTTGACGTTTCAAATCTTCTGTTTCTACAGCAACACGTTTAGCTTCGTCAGTTGCATCACGTAAAATTGATTAGCTTTTGATTTAGCCTCATCAATAAGATGTTGTGCATCATAGTTAGCTTTGCTAACAAGGTTAGCAGCTTCATCGTTAGCAGATGTTTTAACTTTTTCAGCTGTTTCTTGTGCAAGGATAACAGATTGACTCAATGATTCTTTCATTTCATCGAAGTAAGCTAATTTATCTTCTAAATCTTTGATTCTGTTTTCTTGTTCATGATTACGACGAACCAAGTCTTCATAATCATCTACAACAATATCAAGAAATTCATTAACTTCTTCTTCGTCGTAACCACGAAATTTTAATTTAAATGTTTTATCTTTAATATCAAGTGCTGTAAGTGCCATTGATTTCTCCTTATTTATGTATCATCTTATCTACGGTCAATTTACATTTTCCATTTTTAGTGAGACCATTTTCACTTAAAATAGAAAAGCGACCAAATCCTCTAACACTAATCAAATCTCCAACTTGAAGCATTTCTGAGGCTCTATCAACTATTTGATAGTTAAGTTTTACTTTATCAGTTTCTATCAACTGCACTGCTTGACTTCTTGAAAGCTTCAAAACTGTTGCAAGAACTTTATCCATGCGCATACTAGAAACTATGATGTCCAGTTGTCGACTATCTTTCTCACCTGCAATTAACTGTTCCAGAGGAATTTCTTTTAGTGAAACGCTAGCCTTAGCAATTTTAGTCACATCAGCTCTAAAGTAATCAGCCATATTTTGCGTTACCAAAAGCTGCGCATAACCGGATTCAACTAAAATATCTCCGATAACTGTTCGTTTAATCCCAAGCTTATGAAGTAAAGTTCCCATAATCTGAGAATGTGTCAGCTGATTAAATTTTGAATTGTAATTCACCTCAAGCAAAGTTAATTCAAAATCCTCAGGATTAAACTCATAATAGTCAGGTGCCACAATAAGTCGAGCGTATTCAGCTGGATAATAATCACTCGAAACAAAATAGTGCAATCCTCGATTGCCAATAACGCTTCTTGCGATATCAACTTGGCGAGGATTTAGAAAATCTGTTAAAGCATATGCATAAGTTGCTTCGACACGACGAGCAAGGTCATCAATCTTTTCAATAAAATCATACTCACCTGGTCGAAAATGCTGATATAAATCCTTTTGCATCGCCATATTACGCAAAAATCATGATAAGAATACGACTTAAAACGTTTAGCGCAATTACTACGGCCAAAATTGTAAAGTCTAATCCCATGAATTGAAGATTAAAACGACGAAAAGGTCTAATAACTGGTTCAACCAGTTGCCCCATGGCTCTTCCAAACCAAGTGTTGTAAGCTCCTGGGAACCATGAAAGCAAAGCATACGCAAATAACAGATAAGAGTAAAACTGAATTAGTCTTAATAGTACAATTAATACAAAAATCATATATTAGCGTCTCTTCATGTCAAAGTCAAAACCGATGTCTTGACCGTTATTTGGAACAGCAAGTTCTTCAACATTAACAATAACGTTAGAAGGTGTCAATAAGTACATTGAACTACCAACTTTTTGAAGACTTCCATAAAGAACTTTACTTGCACCATCAATAAAGTCAAGGCAACGGCGTGCTTGTGCATCAAGCATGTACTGGAAATCAATTAATACACATTCGTTAACAATCAAAAGGTCAACAATTTCTTGAGCATCCTCATATTTACGAGGAAATTTCAAAGCAATTGTCGTTGTCGCTTGATTAGCACGTACTTGCATTTGTTCTTCACGACGTTGATTTATTGAACGAACAGGTTGATTTTCTTCAACTGCTCGTCTTTGTTGAGGCTGTTGTGGACGTTGACGAGCTGCTCCACCACCTTGAATTTGCTGAGTTCTAACATTTTGAACTGGTTCAGCACGTCTTTGGGCTTGTTGTGGTACTGCTTCTGCTTGCTGTTGAACATGTGGGCGCTGAGCCTCTTCTTCAACAGTTTCTTCAACATCACTTACCTCATCAGTGTCGAAATAAGAAATTAGTTTGTCAAATTTATCTTTAAATGCCATCTTTTGTTCTCCCGTTATTTAAAGAATGATGTTCCAATTCTGACAAAAGTCGCTCCATTGCGAATCGCAATTTTGTAATCACCACTCATCCCCATACTTAATTCCGTAAAAGGCATATGAGGTAATTGGCGAGCTTGTAACTCTTGTCTAAGTTGGTTTGCTTTTCCAAAAATTTCTTCAATCTCACTTTCAGAAGCTTCTTTCGGAGCCATTGTCATCAAGCCCACGATTTCCACTTTATCAAATTCAGAGATTGCGGTTAAAGCTTCGTCAATTTCCGAAACTTTAAAACCGTGTTTGCTCTCTTCCTCTGAAATATTAACCTGTAAGAAACATTTGATAGTATGCTCTGCTCGTTTCTGAATCTCTGAAGCAAGTTTGATAGAATCCAAAGCATGGAAATAATCAACAAAGTTAATCACATTTTTAACTTTTCGACGTTGCAAACTTCCAATTAAATGCCAAGTCAACTTTCTATCTTTTAAGGCTTCATATTTATCAAGAAACATATCGACTCTATTTTCACCAATATGTTCAATACCTGTGTCAATAAGACGAGCAGCAACACCACTATCAACATACTTCGTCACGGCAATAATATTGACACTTTCTTTAGAACGATTGGCTTGTTGCGTAGCCTGCGCAACTTGTTCAAAAACAAGGTCTTTATTTTTTTAAAATCTGTCATTAACGATTTTTAAAGAATGGTGGTGTTTCTAGTTCATCATCCGCATCATCATTGGCTGTAAATGTTGACATTGTCAATTTACTATCTAATTCACCTTCTGTTGGACGTGCAATGTTATCACGGCGAAGATCCCAGTTACCAAATGAATTTTCTTTTTGTTGAGATTGATTAGCCGCTGGCTGTTGCGAAGTTGGCATAGCATGGCTTTCACCCATATCATAGTCAAAACTTGAACGACGTTCAAATGTTGTTTGATTTGGTTGTTGTGTACGCTCTGAAGCGTATTGAGCACCTGCTGCTTGTTGTGCATTAGCTTGAGTAAATGAACGAGTTGGTTGTTGGAATCCTGCTGCTTGCTCAGCACGGTCTTGACGAACACCTGTTGCAACAACTGTTACGCGGATTTCATCTTTCATCGTATCATCAATAGACGTACCAAGCCAGATATTAACACCTTTACCTGCTGCTTGACTAATGATTTCAGAAGCTTCTTCTGCTTCTGTAAGAGTCATATCAAGACCACCAGTAACGTTAACGATTACATCTTGCGCACCATCAATTGTAGTTTCAAGAAGTGGTGAAAAGATTGCTTTACGAGCAGCTTCTGTAATACGTTCTTCACCGGAACCAATACCAATCCCCATAAGGCGTTACCTTTGTTCGCCATAACTGTTTTAACATCGGCAAAGTCAAGGTTGATAAGACCAGGCTTGTAATCAAATCAGTGATACCTTGGACACCTTGACGAAGGACATTATCAGCTTCGCTAAGTGCTTCAAGAAGAGGTGTTTTCTTATCAACGATTTCAAGAAGGTTATTATTTGAAATGATAAGCAATGTATCTACTTGTTCACGAAGTTCTGCAATTCCTTCTGCTGCAAAGTTACCACGCTTGTTTCCTTCGAAACCAAATGGACGTGTTACAACAGCAACAGTAAGAGCGCCTAGGCTTTTAGCAATACGTGCGATAACTGGTGCAGCACCTGTACCAGAACCACCGCCCATACCAGCAGTGATAAAGACCATATCAGCCCCTGTAAGAGCTTCTGTCAAAACCTCTTCACTTTCTTCCGCAGCCTTACGACCTACTTCAGGCTGTCCTCCAGCACCAAGTCCACGAGTCAATTTAGGGCCTAACTGAATAACAGTTTCAGCTTTTGAAGAGCTCAATGCTTGGATATCAGTGTTTGCTGCGATAAATTCAACACCAGCAACACCCTCATCAATCATACGGTTAATAGCGTTACCTCCGCCACCACCGACACCAATAACTTTAATAACTGCACCTTGTACTGATGCTGTGTCAAATGAAAATGCCATTTTTATTCCTCACTTATTGTTTAGTCAAACATACTTCCAAAAATACCACGAACACGCTCACCAAGTTTTGGTCTTGATTCTTCTTGTTTTTGACTGGTGGAACCTGAGTAGGTTGCGATACTAGGTTATCATTTGCCGGCACAACTAAATCATTATTATAGACCACTCGAGGTCGTACTTGCGGCTGTGGTTCAAAATCAACTGGTTTGCGTCGAAGAAGTTCTTCACCAGAAACTGCTCGTTGCGCGATCACATCCACTTCACTCATTGTCCCAACATATTCAACAAGACTGATGACGTTAGCAAACATTGGATTACGGATACCAACTTGATTTGGGACATGTAGTTTAACGGTTGTTCCAAAAATTTCTTGAGCAACTTCAACCACACCTGGCATGATTGCGCCACCACCAACAAGAACAATACCACCTGGTAAGTCAAGCAAACGTCCACGTTCTAAATCTTGTTTAACACGATCTAGAATGTGGCGTACACGCGCAGAAATAATTTCTGACAAGTAACGCTCGCTAACTGAGATAGGTGTATCACTACCAACAACATCAACTTGGACCGTTTCTGATAAACTTGCTTCCTCTAGGTTAGCTTGTCCAAAGTTAAACTTAAGGGCTTCAGCAATCTGTATAGATGTTTTCAAAACTTTTGAAATATCTTTGGTTATATATTCACCACCCTCTGGGTAAATGTTAGTGTATTGCAATTCTTGTGCACGCATAGAAGCAACGGTTGTTTGACCGCCACCTAAATCAATCACAGTAGCACCGAATTCGCGTTCACCTTCGTTAAGAACTGATTTTGCCATAGCAAGCGGTGTGATGATTATATTTTCAACACTAATACCTGCACGTTCAACTGTTTTACGAAGATTATGTAAGATAGTACTTGGTCCTGTATAAATCAAACCACGCATTTCTAAGCGAATCCCCATCATGCCACGTGGATCACGAATTCCTTGGAAACCATCAACGATAAATTCTTCAGGAATCAATGAGATTACTTCACGCTCTGGAGTAATACTTTTTGTTAATGCTGATTTAACAACACTATCAACATCTTCATCTTTAATTTCTTTTGATTCACTAGGTACTGGAATCATCCCTTGGGTGGGTTCGATCTGAAGCAAATTAGCTGGAAGACCTACATTAATCTTATCAATTGTCATTCCCGCTTTTTCTTCTGCTTGCTCAACCGCTTTTTTAATCGCTTCCGCAGCAGCCTCAATATCTATAATAATCCCATCTTTTACTCCCGTACTGGGAACATTACTCACACCAATCACGTTCATTTCACCAGAAACAAATTCTGCTACTAGAACCTTAATCGAGCTTGTTCCTATATCCAAACCTGTAAAAAAGCCATTTCTAGCCATTCACTCGACCTCACTATCTTTCCAATCATTTACTATTCTAAAATCTGTATAAAATCAGAATTATTCAGAAAATATTATATCATAAAAAAACGTAAAATGTTATCATTTTACGTTTTTGTTATAGAAACTTAATTTTATTGTTGATCAACCTGCATACCAGACGTTATATTATTCGGATTTTCCTCTGTAGTAGAATTATTATCGCTGGCACCATCTACTGCAAATGTTTCTGTTGATACTTCTGTATCACTTGATTCTGTCTGAGTTTCCTCACTAGATTCTGTTGTTGATTCGGTATCACTAGAATCTGTATTTTCACCACTTGATTCTGAGCTAGAACTTTCTTTTTCAGCGGCAGCTTCGGACTCAATAGTTTCTGTCGTTGTATAAATACCGACTTCCATATCAACAATGCTGGTTTCTGTCAGATTTCCCTTAATTTTCATGTAGTAAGGTAATTTCTCAACAATTTCTGACAATGGTACACGAACGGTATTGCCATCATGCATTTCCAAAAGAAGTAAATCAGCTGTCGTCGAAGAATTCACAGAGCTAACAATTTGAATTTGACTAACTAAATCTTTATCCAATTTTGAAAAAGCTTTTATCAATTTTTGAATATCACTTTCAGAAGAAAGATTGATAGTCAGGAAAGTATCAGGCAATTCAGACGCTCCAACAACATCAAGGCGAGTTCCGTTTTCAAGAATTGGTTGGTAGCCATCATCCGTCTGAGCATAAGCCACAATATCATATTCTTTCACTTTTATCGTGAATTTATTCGGAAAATGATAAATGATTTTAGCTTCTTTGATCATTTTATCGTTTTTCAAAATGCTTTTTTCATACGCTGAATGGTTAAAAATCAGCGAGAAGAAATAATCTGAGCTTTTTATGCCTGACGCAGTCAAAACAGCATCAGACGTTGTTGTTGATGTTCCCGAAACTGTGACTGTTTTTTGCTTGCTAAGAGGCGTTACCAAAAAGAGCGATATTAGCAAAACTGCACCAGCAACAATAAGAACAGGATAAGCACGACGTCTTGCTTTTTGAAGAGGCGTCAGTTCCG
>ENA-OQIC01000445-OQIC01000445.1-human-gut-metagenome-genome-assembly--contig:-NODE-445-length-18567-cov-9.492245_pt1 | contig 18567 bp, 25 predicted proteins | sample MGYA00242572_ERZ504736 | MGnify/ENA primary metagenome ERZ504736 (study PRJEB26092, sample SAMD00036201) | human gut metagenome | host: Homo sapiens | study: EMG produced TPA metagenomics assembly of... | reverse complement strand
ATAATCGCACAAGGTGGAGGGCAGGAAAACATGCTCTCCACCCCGGCTGATATTACCATCTGTGGGGGATGCCGTGGAGGAAGTAAAACTTTTACTCTTCTTATGGAAACATTGAAAGATATAAAAAATAAAAACTTCCGTTCTGTGCTTCTCCGGCATGAGATAGACGATCTCTCTGATATGGTAGAAACATCATCCACCTTATATGATGATTTTGGGGAATACAACAAGTCCAAAAACGACATGCGCTGGAATTTCTATAAAGGTGGATTTTTAAAATTCAGCTATCATGCTGACACACTTGACGATTTCAAAAAGCGTTTTCAAGGTAAACAGTTCGCATATATAGGTGTGGATGAAATAACCCACATGGAATATCTCAAATTCAAATACCTTATCACTTGTAACCGTAACGCCTTTCATATCCGTAACCGCTTTATCGGAACATGTAACCCTGATCCTGACAGCTGGGTTGCAAAATTCATTGACTGGTGGATCGGAGAAGATGGTCTTCCAATCCCGGAACGTGATGGCAGAGTCCGGTATTGTTTTATGGACGGGGACAATGTTTCAGGTATATATTGGGGAGATACCCGTGAGGAAGTATATGAGCAATGCAAGGATATTATACACGCCTACTGGAAGCCGGAGTATGAGCAATATGGCACACCACAAGAACTGTTTATCAAGTCGGTTACTTTTATTGAAGCAAAACTTTCCGATAATGTAAAACTGATGTCTTCTGATCCGACCTATTTGGCAAACCTTGTCAACCAGTCAGACGAACAACGCGCACGTGATCTTGACGGTAACTGGAAATACAAAGCTGCCGGAGATGATATAATAAAGCTGACTCACATGGAAGCTTTATACCGCAATTCCATGCAGATAGGTGATGGAATACGCCGGGTATCGTGTGACGCGGCATTTGAGGGTGGCGACAGTCTTGTCATGTGGCTGTGGGAAGGATGGCATATAAGAGACATATTTGTTTGCAAACTTGACAGCAAGAAAACAGTCGATACCGTAAAAGCGATGCTGGAAGAATGGCATGTAAGAGAAGAATGCTTCACCTATGACCTTAACGGACTCGGACAAATATTCAAAGGTTTTTTCCCGAATGCAATCCCATTCAACAACAAAGAAGCCGTGGAAGAGAAATTCAAATACATCTATGCGAATTTAAAATCACAAGCGGCATATCTGTTCGCACAAAAAATTATCAACCGGGAGATTTCCATTGAACCGACTCTTCTTGAACGCAAGTTCTCCGGCAAAGGGTTTGAGAAAGTTCCCCTTAGACAGATTCTCGACAAGGAAAGGAAAGCGATACGAAAGGATGAAGACAGTGAAGAGAAGGGCTGGACTATTATCAAGAAGATCATAATGAAAAAATTAGTAGGCCATTCTCCCGACTTCATAGAAGCATTGCTTATGCGAATGATTTTTGAAATTAAACATAAACGCAAACACATAAAAGGTTTAGGATTAATATGATAGCAGAGATTCTTACAAAAAAGCCTTTTGCAAGGGTTACTCCCGAAGGTTACTTGCAAGGCAGGATTACGAGCGATTTAAGAAACGCATCGTTCACAAACAATAGTGATAGGCTGACATGGCAGCTCATTTCGCAGGCTGATTTTATCCGTGAATTTTATCCTTCAGGGCACAAGATCAACTCGGAATTGTTTTACCCGGATAGACTGAAATATGACGAAGAGAAGAAACGGTTCTTCCGAGAAAAAGTGTTCCGTGCCTCTTTTCCCTTTCAGATGATAATCACCATTCAACAGCTTGTACATCTATGTGGCAATGACATTCATCATGAGCTGACCGATACCAAAGTCGATGAAAGTTCACGGGAAATATTTCTCGAATTTCAAAAAGGATGGCTGGATAAGAATATGGAGATTGCATTTTACGAATATGCCAAAAGTGTAAAAATAACGGGAGATGCAGCAATCGTATTCTATATGAATGAAGGTAAGGTATTCACCAAGAATCTTTCCTATTTTGATGGTGACACTCTTTATCCTCACTACGACTCCATAACCGGTCAAATGACACTGTTTGCCCGACGATACAGTGACTATGACGAAGATGGAAAGGAACTCATTTCTTGGGTAGAAGTGTGGGACAATAAAAAAATGTACCGTTACCGTCAGGATAAAAGGGGAATAGTCGGAGCAATAAACAAATTGAAACAGTATTTCGGTATTGAAGGATATACATTAGTGGAAGAACACGATCATGGATTTGCCGAATGTCCGGTTGTATATTATCGGGACAAACACGGTGCCTGCTGGAGCTTTTCACAAGATAATATCGACAAGTACGAACTGGCTATTTCCCATTTGTGTCAAAACAATATGGCATACGCATTTCCGATCATGTTACTTAAAGGTGAAGATGTTGAGATTCAGGGAGATATGTATGGTGCGGTAAAAGCTATCACTATGGGGAAGGATGATGATGCAGGCTTTATGAATCGTCCCGAAGCATCACAATCATTTGAACTTCAAATTAATACATTACTTAAAATGATTTTTATGGGGAGTTTTGTTGTCATGCCTCCCGAAGTAAAGTCAGGAGATTTGCCGGGTGTTGCTATCAAGCTGATCTATTCACCATCTTTGGAAAAAGCCATGATTGACTGCAAGGAATTTGACGAATCAATAGACAAAATGAAACGGCTGTTCCTGCACGGATATGGAACAGAAAAAGGCCAACTTACCAAATTCCTCAATTTGAAAATTTTTTCGTGGGCAGTTCCATACGTCCACCAAAATGCAGCCGAATTGGTATCGAACTTGGTACAATTAGTCGGTGCCGGTATTTTATCAAAAGAAACCGGCTCGGAAGAATCCGGTTATGGGAAAAACAATGAATGGGATCGTATCATGCGTGAATATAAGGAACAGCAACAAGCTGACTTGCTATATCAACTGAAAATCAAGAAAAATGAAAGTAAAGAGGGTAATGCAAAATGATCTGTACCAAAACGCGGAGCGCGAAAGCAATCCCGTACTCCGCGCTCCGAATCCAATGTAATTATACATTGGAAAAAGCCGCCTCTGCCTACATAAAATAGACAGAGGCTTTACTTTTTTTCAACAACTTGGTTGATAAGCTTGTGTTATAACAAGTCAACTTCTACATTGCAAATGTAATGAATGAATTGAATATGACACTACTTTCGATACAATTTTTTATTATAAGGCTTTCGAGGATATTTCCGGTTAAGCTTCTTTTGCAGATCATCATTGATACTTTCATTCAGAAGGATTTTAGAGTTTAGCACCCGGACTTCTCCAGTAAGTTCCATAATAGTTTTGGATTGTGTCGCATTTTGTTTTGAAAGTTCAACATTGGCAATAGCCAGTTTGCTGCATTCTGATGCAAGATGATTGAGTTTCTTTGTGCTGATTAATGATATTCCAAACATAATAATTCTGATATTTAACCTATTAAATAATTATATTGCTGATACGGAAACTGCAAAGCATTTACAATGACCGTGATACGGTGGTAATTTGTCCCATTCCACATGAAATCCGACTTCATCGTCACAAATGTTACAAGGATAGGAGCTGCCACGCATGACAAAGAACCCTACGGCTCCACTGGCTTTAGCCTGTAATTCCCAATGCTTCATCCAACCTCTGCCACAGCATACTCCGTCAAATCTGACAGTGCAGTCCAAGAGCTTACAGTACGTCCTACTCCAAAAGACTCCTGAACACCGAGTCTTGAAATAACCGGATAACCCTTTGAAATAGCTCTCTGTACATGCTCATTAAGCAACGGCGTTTTTACCGACTGCTGATAGATGAAAGTAGTTTGTCTTTGGAAAGGTTCAGTAGTAGTCCGGCGGCAATGGCCGTTTCAACCTCCTTTGAAAACCGGTCAACATATTCTCTTGCGCGTTGCGTGAAGGTTTTGCTGTATGATTCTCGCGTTATATATGTTATGATTGCATCCTTATTATCCTCATGTGTCGCTACTGCCAAAGTATAAGTATAGTCTTCAATTATTTCAAGAAGGGATAAAATAATGGCATCCACCTCCTCCTGCAACTGTCTGTTTGCTGAAAAACGGAATAGTTCAGGGCTGATTTTGTACCGGTATGAAATATCTATAATTTGCTTTGCCGCCTCGATCATTACAATTTGAAGATTGGTACGCATGGATAGCTCCGCATCCAGACGTTGACGGAGGTATTCTTTGGCCTCTTCAATTTCCTTATCAGTCGGTACCCTCATTTTTATGTTCCTCCTTAATACTTTCCTTTATGCTATTCATGTTTCTTTCTTCTTCCAGTATTTTGGCATCATCTTCCGGTGATACTGGTTTCTGCAAGCCTCGTAGCCGTTCGGTAAGATCAGAGTAGCTTTTAAAAAACTCTTCCATAAACTTAACATCGGGGGTTGCGTTACTAATAAGGAAACAGACTTTGATCCATGTTTCCAAATATTCGCGAAGTTCCTTATTGTTGGCTAACTCCCGAATCCGGGAGAACATTCCGTTGTCATCCCGAAAACGCATACTCCAAAAACCTGACACTGCCTTAATGCTGATCCAGTCATGTTCACTACCATTATCCCTCGTAACAATAAAGTTACCTACCTGAATACCATTTGTTTTTTTGCTCATAATCCTATTTTCAATTTACGTTCAAATCTATCTCCATGATTAAAAAAGTATTCCTTACCGTAAGAGTTTATACGCTCTTCATCCGATGATACTTTATTCATTTCATCAATCAAACAACTATACCTATCATCATCAGGAAGAAGTCCTTTGCATTCTTCTCTGATATAAATATGATGCTTCCCATTTACCCAATAAAATTCAGAGAGAAATCCACCAAGAAGCATTTCAATCATTTTTTGGTGCCTGACAGACAATTCTCCTTGCACTGCTATATCCATTGCAATACTCTTACCTTCTATTGTCTTCAATTCACATGAATAGTTCAAGGCTCGAAGGATAGACATCAGCTCAACACTTAACTCTATGTGATTCATATTTTTCATACTTTTACTATTTCAAATTCATCTGCATGTTCCTTACCAATCCAATCCCGTTTCTGATTTTCAGTTGCGGTTTCGTAGATTCTTCCTCGCTTAGACAAATGCCTTTTCCTAAAAATACCTTCTTCTCCAAGTTTGTCATAATCTCTTCTTGAAGGGGATAATCCCTTTGCCCTGCAAAAGAACAATCCCGTTTCCTTGTGTCTAAATTTTACTGCCATGCTTATTCCTCCCATGGATTTTCGTCTTCTTCCTCAACGTAAATCGTTTTAATTTGTCTGATACTTCTTCAAGCTCACGCTTCATTTGATTTACATGAAATCCAGCTGGCATAGGGATTTCTAATGTTCCCCGTAGGTTATCTATTCTTTCAATAACCTCTGCAAATTCATCCGGTGCGATCATACTATTTGGTTCTTATTTTTAATTGTTTGATAATCTTCTCCACAGCGTCCAAGTCAAAAACTGTTGTTCTTTTCTCCATGTGGTACGTCCCTTCCAGTTTCTTCTCCCGGAACAAACGCTGAACTTGATAAATGCTTAATGACAAGCAAGCCGCAAGTCCTTCATGGGTATAGGCATATCGTTTGCCATCTTTGTAAACCGGTTTGGCGATCCTTTGCTTATAGTTGCCCCGTAAGTCTTCCCGTTTCTCATAATAGAGTTTTTCCGTCAAGGCTGTTCCATATAAGCCATATACCTGACCGTTCGGGGTTCTTTTTTTTGCGATAACCGGCTTCCGAAAGAATACGTCCGAATACTGTCACATTCTCTTCTTTGGCATTATTGTCCCTACACCATTTGCAATATTTCCGGTACAGAATGGCCGAAGACATCCATTTGGGTTCAATATCGGCAATTTCCTCATAGCGGCACAGATAGTTCATTTGATACATGAACTTCATTACGGTACTACTTTCCGACTGATATTCATCCATGACATTTTCAAGCTCCTTACTGTCTGTCAACTTATAACCATTGGCGATAAAACGGTCACGTCCTTCCAATATCCAATTGAATATAGCTGGGTATTCGGCCTCCAAATCCCGTGACAGTTCTTTTTTCTGCCGGGCTTTGGGTATCTCCACCTCAAAGGGAATAATGCAAATACGCCGCCTCATTCCATAGCTCCAGTCTTTCAAATACGGCATTTGGTTGGCATTTGCCATAAGCAGAGGAATATTGTAAGCAGTGAAGTTATCGCCATAGATAGGCCGGGCTTCGGTAGGCTCACCACTGATAAGACTCTTCAACGTGTCACTATCCTTACCAAACTCCAACGCTTGTATTTCAGAACAGTAGTTCAACCGCTTGCCATTGATGAAAGCGATATTCTTTTTTCTCTCATTTCCAGTAATCAATGCACCTATGCCGAAATTGCTGACATTCTCCCGGCCAAGTATGCCCATGATTGTTTCAAAAACCACACTTTTGCCATTGGAGCCGGAGCCACGAAGAACAAGCATTGTTTCCATTTTCGCCACACGCCGGTCAACGAAAATACTTCCAAGAAATTCCTGCAAAACTTTTTGCATGTTTTTGTCCGGCAAAACTTCATCCAAGAACATTCTCCAAAGAAAAATGTGTTCTTCCGGCTTGTAGTCATAGGAAACGCATGTAGTCTGTACCCAACGGCGGTTGAAAGAATGCGCACGGCGAGCACTCATATCAAACACGCAATTGTTAAATACCACAATAGCATTATCAGGTTTCAAGGCTTTTCCTGCCACTACACGCTTACAGACTTTCAATACGCCTTCCACACGAGAATAATCGCCATTGGGCATCTTGCATTTACGCATCAAGTCATATATCAGGTTGCCAAAATCATCCCATGCCATCTCTTCATATATCCGGCCACTGAAATAGTAAGGCGTACCATTGAACTTACAAATCGAAGATCGTATAATGGCTGCACGCATCAAGTCCTGCACAGCATCAACACGCGCTGCACTTTTGGACTCTTGTAAGGCGGCATCCAGTTTCTCGCCTTTCATAAGCCCGAAGACCTCATTTAACAACTTCCTATACTTTCCCGACTCCATTTCAGTTTTTAAATTTACCAGTCCTTACCTGATTGATACAGTCAGCAACCCATCCAACAAGATACGAGAATGTTTCCTGATTAGCTAAATCCACTTTTGCACCTATATAATCAAATATGTTCATCGCTATATGTGAACTTTCATGAGCGATATTTGCTATAGTAATGGCATTCTTACTTTCAAATCGGACAAGAATACCACCCAAATTTCGCAGTTTATCACGAACACAGTCCACAATGGCATCAGCAGTATCATCCCATTCACTTACACCTTCAAATCTATCTGAAAATGTATCTGTACTGACTGCAACCCACAACTTGCGTGGATATATCACCGGATCAAACTCATGTATTTTCATAAAATATCATTATATATTCAAAAACAAGTGTTTTTGATAGTTTTATGCCTATTTTCAGGCCGTTTTACGCCACAAATATAGCCTATTTTCTACATAATTATCATATAAATACTATTATTTTCTACTTAAAATATAGAATAAACACGCTTTTTTGAAATCTTTTTGCCATGTTTTTATTCGTTGCATCATTGAAGACCAGTAATCGCAAAATATTGATAAACAAAGGATAACGACTCTATTTCAATAGGAAATACAGATGGAGCATTCTCTCTGATATGTATGGTTTATGTAGGGTTTTAAAGGCAACTATACATATATAACATATTGAAATACAAATCAATGGAAAAATAGTGCATAGTATGTATAGTTTTTTTATGCAAACCATATTATATATATATTATTTTTCCATACGCAATTTACATATAAACTATACATACTATACATTAAATTTCCATTGACTTAATAATGAATGATTTACACATGTATAGTTATGAAGTAAACTATACATGTACTATACATTTTCAGAAGTAAAACTATACATCAGACATTCACTTTTGTAATTTATCATTGAAAAAGCCTTAAAATCATCCATTAATTGACTCCAAAAAGAAAAAAATAAAAATCTTGACCGGGATTGAAACATGCTTGGTGTCTTGGGTAGCCGGGGGGGGTGCCCTCCCTGCTTTCATTACCCAGTTGACCGGCAAAGAAGGAGAAAAGCCGCGCTTTGCCTTGATTCTCTTTATATTATACCTATAATATTAAATATAATCCGGCTTTTCCGCTTCTTCTGCTTTCCGCTTTGCTCGATCAGCTATAAAAAGGCTGCATCTATAACACTGCAAAGGCAGATAATAATGTACTGTTTCCTCTTCTTCTGTATTTTCGTCCTTCTTCATTTGCTGGAGATCGGCAATTTTCATTAATACATCCGCACGATCTTTTCCCCTCAAATAAGGCAAGGTTTGTTCGAGACCTGATAAAACCGCGTCTTTATCCCGGTATTGTACAACATTCCCGGCTTTTTCTTCCTCTTCTGTTTCTGTGCTTTTCTTTTTCTTCTTGCTTTTGGGGCTATCATTGTCAGGAAGGAAGGCGGCGCGGTTATCTTCAAAAGACCGTATCAATTTATTAATGCCGGGTTTATCCTTTGCAAGCTGGGCGGCTCCGCGTTGCGCCGTTTCTATTTTGGTGGATCGTGGTCTAAATATAGTTGCGTACGCTTCGCCACGACTGGCACCGGATGCGACAAGCATACAAAAGAAAACATCATCCGGGGTTAATTGATAAATTTGCTGTAAATCTGTTACGCGCTTACTGTACACCATATAAAACGATATAAAAGGGTTTATTATATTGGCGTCTCGCGCTCTGTAACTTGCTACAAAGTTAAACAAAGGCTATAAATAAAGCAAATAAGCATATTTAGATGTTTACATCTATAAATATTTCCTTACTTCTTAAATGCTTTGTATTTATGCCCTTGTTGTTATATAATATACTGATAATCAATATATTATACAAGTATTAATAAATGCAAAAAATGGAGTGTTCCCTTAAAAATAAAGATACATTTTGTTTTGTATTACAAATATTATTCGTATCTTTGTAATACAGAAAAGGAGATAAACGGTTAACGTCTTCCACACTTTCCCGTTTTTACTTCTTCTTTGGTTGAATGTTTAATTTAAAATATAAGATCATGGAAGTATTACTAAACTTACAAAACAAAAATGTAACGTTAAACGCCGTACATGTAGCCCCAGAAGGTACAAACTGTTGCAACCGTTTAAAGGTTCATTTTGATGTGTTTCAAGAAACAGCGAAAAAAGCCGCTATTATAAGACTATCAACGGCAAATAGTTTTGAATTGATTCACTATCAGGATAAGCACATAGCGTTATTAATTCCTTTTGATCGTATTCAAAAGATTTCATACTAATAAAAAGCCGGATCGGTGCGTTAACTTCTCCGGCCTCCCTTTAAACTTTGCGTTTATCGGTTAACGTCTTCCACAACGTTAAATGCAAAGTTAAGGGAAAAACAAAGACAAACCAAGTTTCACCCTTTAAATTTTGCGTTATGAACACAGATTTATTAATTATCTATATTCGCAATTCTCGCGATATTTACGCGCTTACTGAATGGCTGCAAAATACACTTTTGAAAAAAGTAAACCGCGGCTTAACTCCTTCCGTTGAATATCTTGCAAACTGTTCCACTATGAAAAAGATCGTCCGGATGGCTGCAAAAATGCTTTCCGATCAGGATCATAAGACCGCAACCAAGCAAGAAAAAGAACAAGCGGCAAGAGAACACGCGGCCTATATTATCGGATGCGTGGAATATCTTTCTAAATTCTAATAATAACTATTTTTCCGGGGCTGTCATGGCTCCGGGTTACTTCTTACTTTCATTATTCACCCTTTAAATTTTGTATTATGACAACTACAAATAGACTTTGTTACACAGTATCAAAAAGATATATTCAAGCCGGGACAACCTTTAAAATCAATGTTAAAATATTACTGGCTGATGATTGCAAAAATAATATATGCGATTGGAGTATAACGGCGGATATTTACGAACAACGCAAAAACGGGCGTTTCGTTTGGTGTGCTGGTGGTTGCTGCCATGAAGAAATACTAAAGCGTTTCCCACAGTTTAAAATGTTCGTTGATCTTCATTTGTCTAATCATTACGGCGCGCCAATGTACCCAGTTGAAAACGGTTTTTACCATATTACGAACAGCAGCAAAGAAACTGCAATTAACTATTTGCGTATCACGGAAACGGAATATAATTTGCTTCATCAGGCAGAAGATAAACAATACTTTAAATACCTCCTTTATATGCTCGGTATCGTTGAACGCTGGAAAAGAGAATCTAACGAGGCTTTAAAAAAGCTGGAAGAGTTAACCGGGCAAACATGGGAAAACCCATATAAGCCGGAAAACGAACGTTTTACTTTGAAATTGACGGACGAAGAACGTACAACTATAACTAACAGAATAAACGATGGTTATTATCGCCCTGAAGCTGTACAAGCGCGAAAAGACGAAGAAAAGCGCAAAGCATACGAGAAAAAACGCGCTGAAATAATTAACGATTGCAAAAAGAAACAACAAAAGGCCGAAAATGAAAAGCGGGTTATGTTGGCCGTTCTTGATGCCGGGTTATCAGTTAATAATGTGATATATTACGATCATAGTAACGAGCTTGTTTTTAATTGGAAAGACTACGAAACAAAAGTAACGGAGAACGATTTTAATAAATTCGTTTCCAGTGTTAACCGTTCTTTGTTGCCTGCTGGCATAACTTTTAAAATGAAATAGCCATGACAAAATACACGATAACCAATCAAAAAGAGTTACGCCGATCTTTTTGGGAGTTCTGCAAAGAGTTCGGAGGCGAATTTGAAAGAGAAGCCAACAAAAAGAAACATTCTTTTAAACTGGATTTTAATATAGCTTTCGGAGATATAAAGACGGACTTTGTAAAGATGACATTATATCGCAAAGTTTATACGAACGTGCAACACTTTATTAATAATAAGCTATGTTTTGTTTAATGCTGCTTTTATTCGGTGCCGTGGTGTTTATCTCCGGCACCGATCCCAAAAAATTAAAAGACTTCATAAATAAAAACGATCAATCAGACAAATTTTAAATTTATGGAGAAAAAGATATTATATCATATTGGGTTATATGGATTTAGAAAACTTATAGTTTATGTAATTAAGGATAACGGGGATAATACATCTATTGTTAGCCTTAACAAAGACGGTTCATTCCCTAAACACGTTTGGAACTGTAATTTGCATAACATAAACGAATAATACAAATATTCCACCGCGCCGGGCGGTTTCCCGGCATTCCTTTAAACTTTGATATTATGACTACCTATATAATAGAATCCCCAAACGGAGAAACGCACAAATTAGAAGTATTCCGCACCGCAACCGGGTTTAGTGTTTATGTTGATGGCTCAAATATGTGTGAGAGCATAACGGAGGAAGATTTTTTGCAAGAGCTTGAAAACCCTACTTTCTAACATGGTGGGCGTAATTATTTGGCTAATAGTAGTTTTATTAATCTGCTTTAGCGTGTTTGGCGGTCTTTGGCTGCTTCCTATTTACTTGCTTTTTTGCCTTGTTTTAGGCTTTTACTTTGGTGTAAAATATCTAACTATTTAATATTATGAATGAAAAAGAATTTAATGGCCTCATTTTGGCCGAATTGGTTAAAATAGCAAACGACGTTTTTACAAATGAAATAGAAATAGCTCCCGACACCTATACCGCCGCGGAGCTTGCAAAGCTGAAAGATACCAACGGTAACGAAATAAACATAAAATATCTTTGCGTTGATGCCAAACTAAATATAACGGATTTTAGGACTGTACAAATAAACAGCTTTAAATGTTCCTTTCCAGTGGATCAGGTTTTTAATCTTGTTTGGCAATTTGAAAAGCTGATAGGCACCAAACAAGCCAATAAAACAAGGTTTACCAAAATAGAAGAGCGTGAAAATATTGTTTGCTCCTTTGATATGTGGATTACAAAGGAACATCTAAATATCACTAAATTAGTAACAAAAGATTCTCTAAGACCAGCATTTAATTATATTTATCTTGATCCTTACAAATCGGCTTTAGTTGCTTCTGACGGGCGTACATTAAAAGAATATCCCGTAATTATTGAAACATCCGGGCTTTTGCCTGACGGTCTGAAATTATTTATCAATCCCAAACATTTAAAAGAAATGGTTGGCCGGTGCTCTGTTTGTGTTTGCAGTCAGGAAGGCGGCAATATTACAGAAATAACCAACGATAAGAAACAAACCTTTATTTGTGATTTTGCCGGATATTTCCCTAATTACCGGCTTGTATATCCCAATCTTTCAAAAGACGGATTTATAAAGATTCAGAAAAGCGAATTAAAAGCGGTTGCCGGTTTTGTAAAAGAAATAGCCAAACGGAACAAAAAAAGCGGTTTCTCACTCCGTACTATTGCCAGAGAGAACAAAGTTTATTTATCTTATAATGACGCAGACAGTAACGGACACAAAGAACTTTGTGTAACATTGGAAAAAGCCGCTTTAATTGATATAAAGTTAGGTTTCTTTGCATCAAACGTTATCCCTTTGCTTTCCGGCTGGACTGGTGGCGTATGGCTGGTGGCACCTGATCGGGCGGCGGTCTTCGATGATAAGGCGGCGCGTATCGGTGTGGTTATGCCTGCTTTATAAATGATTCTATTTGCCCGAACTTAAAATGTAATATAAAGGCTTTGGATCGTGCCAAAGTTCCTACTATCCCAGAAAAAGAATCGGTAAGAGAGCCGGAGAAACATTTACCGGCCTTATATGTGGATGTACAAACAAAAACACCGGCTTTTGTCTTTGCTTTGGTAGCTCTGATAGATTTTATTTCCCGTTGGTTTTATCAGGATCAAATAAACAAAGCATTACAGAGGCTAACAATGCTAACCGAACTATCCGGCATTTCTTTGCCTGAACTATTAACCGAACCAGTAAACGAAGAAACAAACGCGAACGAACCCGAACCAATAACAGAGAATGAACCAGTACGCGCATACACACCCGAACTATTGTATATTGATCAGCCTTTGGTTTTCCCGGTGCCTATCTTCATACATAAACATGAACGAACTATCAGCCCAACCGTTGTGCCCGAACTATTGAATCGTCAATGTATAACATTGCTGTTTGTTTCCATGATGTTGCCCGAACTATTACGGCGATATGTTTGGGGAGCAATCCGACCAAAGGCAAATGCAGATGAACTATTTTGGGGCGATTTCAGACGTTTTCACACCAAAGGTAATCATCGAATCAGAGACGGAACAAAAGAGGCAAACAAGCCTAAATTACAGCCATTTCAAACGAATTATTACATACATCAAGAATCATTATGGAAGAGAATAAACAAGCCAAAAGAAGTTATCGCCGAAACAAACCGGTTACGAAAAGTAAGGTCTATGCTATTAGACTGGATATTGATTTGGTTGATTTTGTCAGAGAGCAACCGAACATGAGTAAATTTATTAACGAATTGATCCGAAAGGAACAACAAAACCAAAAGTAATGAGACAGATAATTGAAATAGTAAAAGCAATCAAAGGTAAGAAATATATTATAGCGTCATGGTGCATAATAATCATTAATGGTCTTCTTCCTGAATGGATATGGGCTTATTGCGCAAGATTAATACATTGTGATATTACTGATTATTTTCAGCATGTTGTGTTTGGGATAGTCCTTATCTTATGTATAATTTATTTACACAAGAATATACAGAATGTAAGGAAAAAATAACAGCTTTGCTTGCCTTGATTACTATTAAGGCAAGCAAACATTTGAACTCTTTTAAAATCAACATAATGGAAAAATCAAAAGCTTTTGAACTGATAGAATTTGTTTGGAACAATGAAAAGACAGATTCTTATTTACGAGTCAACATAGCCATGTATGAGGCAGTAAATTGGCTATAATTTCTCAAATGAAATTCAACAAAGAGGATTTTCATAATATATTCTCAAAATTCAGCGGTAGTTACTGGTTTGGAGTCAACGCCAATGGTAAGGGCTATGGTGAGAACTTCTATCGGGAAGCTGTTACTTCGGGAAATATTTCAGCCTGCCAAAGCTATGAAGCATTCTGTAACATTAAACCCTTTATAGACTCCAAAGGCAGAAGGTTATGCAAAGGGGCAATGTACCGGGATAATGAGAAACGTTATAGGGTGACGGGATTTGATTTAGACGCTAAAAAAGTCTATTTAGTAGGTTATGCCATAAGTGATTGGGAAGAAAAAGGCAAAAGGTTTCTTTTTAACTTTTCCAATAACGAATGGAACGAATTTAGAAAACAAATAAAGCAATTTTAATCAGAAAGGAACTAACTATGAAATATAGTAAAACAGGTCAGTTTACCGCCAATCAAGAAAAGCTGTGTAAAGAGATAGCAATTCGGATTAGTAAATTGTGCAAAAGCGGTTGTTGTGTTTTCGGTAAGGGAGATGAATTACGTGTATATAAAACAAAAGATATGGAGCATGCACAACCATTACATCTTTCTACTGGTAGCGATTATAAACACGCTATTAAGTATCTTCATGCCGGACGTATAAACGATAGTGGAGCAGATGATAGCGAATATTTTGAACAAGGATATATAACAGAAGAATAATCCTAAAAACAGAATATGAATCAAAAAGCAAAAGATTATATCAGACGCAACACTTTGGATTTGGAAAGTGATAATCGAATGGATTCTACCGGCTATGTGCAATATGCCATATCAGAGGCAAAAGCCTATGCAGCAATAGCGATAGCCGAAGAAGGAATGAGACAAAAAGCCATTGAAGCATTCAAATTTGCCGTTGATGGTTATTTTATAATTGGCGGTACCGATTATTCAGCCAGTAGATTAAATGAATTTATTAAAAAACTTGACTCTTAATATTTATTGAACCAAATATTTAATTGATATGAAAGCTATTATAATATATTCAGGCAAAGGCGGCGTAGGCAAAACCACAACAACCGCAAATATAGCAAGATTACTTGCAAAACAAGGGAATAAGGTGTTTATCATTGATGCAGATATAAATACCCCGTCAATGAACACCGAATTTGAAGGCGATCATCCGCATGAAATGATTTGGGTACACTCTTCTGGAAATATGTTTTCCAAGTTTATTTACTTGGAAAAATCAATGGTAAGGCAATATCTTGAACTGGCTAAAAAGAAAATACACTCTATCAACCCGGATTATGTTCTTATTGACACGCCTCCAAGTGTTACAAACGTGCATATAGAACTTCTTAGTAGGGTAAAAGTAAGTTATGTGCTGTTTGTCACCCAACCCACGAAATTAAGCAACCAAGATGTATTGCGTACAATGGACTTCTTTCATGAAAGATGTGGGAAGGTTAATTGTGGTATTGTGGAGAATATGTGCTATGGTACAGAACATAATGAATACCCGATAAGACTTGTTGCACAAATACCCATGCAGGACAACATGAATACCGAAAACCTGCTAACCAATGCCTATAATGAGTTTCAAAAGATAGTTGATGAAATCGTACAGAGTGATATTGTTGTTCTTGAAGAATATTCCACCGAAAACGGATATGATGAAACTTTGATGTTACGGATATACACATTACCGGCTCACGAAAACATTACTTTACTCATGAACTTAAATATGATAATGGTGTAGAAAAACTCTTACTCTACCTGCTATGAAATTTCTGTCTGTAAGAACATGGGATAAAGTAAGAGATTATATCCGGTTCCATGATGATTTGGGACATCTTTGGGACGAGAGAATGAGAAGATGTGATACAGAAAGGGTGGGCAGAGTAGTAAATCATTTCCAAAATGACGATAACGCCTATTTTATGGTTATAAATGCGCCAAACACGGAAGTTCATCTCATTACTGGAGAATTCGGAATCTGTTCTTTATTGACTGGGCAGAGAGGGCATTTTGAACTACCAAGAGTCAGTTATCAAACGAGTAAAGGAAACGTGGTGCTGTTCCCTGATGAAATCATGCCAGTAGATATAAACTTGCTACAACAAGAAATAAACGAAGGCTATATAATGTTAAGTGACGGGAGATACTTACCACCGAAAGAAGCGGTACAACAATGTTACAACGCTTTCGGCATAAGGGTTGGCTTAGGTGATAATTGGGAAGATATTTATGATGGTTGGAATAAAGAAATGAAATAAAAATGAAAGACTTACGTATAGCATTCTTGGCAAAATACCCCAAATATGAAATTATACTCAACATGTATAGTCGGGCAAATGATTGCCCGGCAACATGGGAGAATCTTTCAAAAGTCCGATTGCAGACTTTTGTTGATTATATGGAAGAACGGCTGGCACCAAACTCTGTTCGCCAATATGCCGCCAAATTAAAAGCTGTATTGAACTTGTATAATGAAGAGGTTGAGCTACCTAAAGACTATAATAAAATCCTTTCAGTAAAAAATGTGAGAAGCACTAATGTTTGGCTTACTGATGAAGAACTTGAACGAATTATCACCTATGCTCCCAAGAATACCAACGAACAATTGGTACGCACACAATTTTTAATAGGCGCCTTTACCGGTTGCCGTCATAGTGACTATACACGGTTGAACAACCGTAATATAGTGGGTGGAATGATCTCTTATGTCAGCCTAAAAACTAAAACTCATGCCACGGTGCCATTGAAGCCAATCGTGAAAGAGCTACTAACAAATTTACCTAAAGAAGAAGTTAGTGATCCGACATTCAACAATAATATCCGTAATATTTGCCGGAAAGCCGGAATCACAGAGGCGGTTAAAGTATTCAAGGCCGGAAAGGAAGTGGAAGGTGAAAAATGGGAATTTGTTTCAAGCCACACGGCACGCCGGAGTTTTGCAACCAATTTGTATTTACGCGGTGCCGATTTATACTCAATAAGCCAAATGATGGGACATGCAAGCGTGGAAATGACTCAAAATTATCTTTGCTGTGGTCTCCGTGAACAATCGGCACAAGTTATGGAGTATTTTAAATGAAACAAGCCACGCTAAATATCGGTAGAACTATTTTAGCGTGGCTTTCTTATACTATGACAAAATCCGTTCCAGCATCTCAAAGTCTTTTTCCACTTCGGCATTCAGAACTTTAGCATATTGTTGTGTGGTGCGTACATTTGTATGACCGAGCATTTTACTCACATTTTCCATTTTAACCCCATTGTTCAGGCACATTGTCGCAAATGTGTGCCTGCTCATGTGAACGGTCAAATTTCTATCAAGCCCTGCATAATCAGCAACTATTTTAAGCCGCAAATTGTATTGTTGATTACTGATAATCGGAAGCACATAATCATATTTTTTCAATATTTCCATTGCAGGAGACAGTAATACGATAAAATAGTTTTCTTCTGTCTTTAAACGAATATCCAATATAACATACTTATTGCCGCGTTTTTGTACGTCACGTTTGAAATTGAATTTAGCAAGATCAGCATAGGATATTCCAGTATATGCCTGAAAAATAAAAAGGTCACGGACTCTACAGATCGTTTCCGAGTCTATTTGAGCATCTTTCACTTTCTTCAATTCTTCGGCAGTCAAATATTTCCTGATGGCATGTTTGCCACGGGAAAAACGCTCACCCTTATACGGATCATTTTTTAGCAAATCAAACTTTATGGCCTCGTGAATATAACGTTTGTTACGTTTATGATAGTTATATATTGTCGGCTGTGAATAGCCTTAGCATGTAACCAATCATCATACAATGTGATATTGGCTTTTGTCAGATCAGAAAAATATATTATTCTGTCAAATTCACGTAATGAGGCCGCAAATGTCCGATGGGAAGCTTTGGTACTTTCCGTTATATCTCCACGCTCTTCAATTCTTCTTTCTACAAAGTCAACAAAACTTTCTGATTTATTGGTATATCTCAAAAATCTATCCAGCTTATCAAAATCAAAAACTTCCTTTTTGCTGATAAGCTCATTAATCCAATTTTGGATAATCCGGAGTTGTTCATCAAGACACTGGTTCAATTGAATCATTTCAACTGAATTGATTATCTTCTTTCGATCATTCCATTGGTCGGAATAGACTTTAACGCCGGTTCCGATCCATTTTCTCTTACCTTCGCTCAAAACTTCAATTTGAACGAGTCCCTTGTGTGTCTTTGTCGCAACCTTTTTACGATCAAAGACGAATCTCATTGTCGGATATTTCATATTCTTTTGAGTTTTGGTATCTACTGATTATCGCTACAATAAAAAAATGGTATCAAAGGCGGTATCATTATAGGTGAAAATATCGGTAAAAATCGGGAAATACTGGTAAGTTTCCGGTAAATATACACCCAATTTTTACATGTTCTCCATCTACTTCCAATGCCTTAATTGTTTGATACACAACAAAAAAGGGAGTAACTAATGTTACTCCCTTTCGCGGTGCGTACGGGACTCGAACCCGTGACCCCATGCGTGACAGGCATGTATTCTAACCAACTGAACTAACGCACCAATAATTTTAATAAATCAAAAAAGACTTGCGGTGCTACGGGACTCGAACCCGTGACCCCATG
>ENA-OQIC01000444-OQIC01000444.1-human-gut-metagenome-genome-assembly--contig:-NODE-444-length-18576-cov-1.880590_pt1 | contig 18576 bp, 21 predicted proteins | sample MGYA00242572_ERZ504736 | MGnify/ENA primary metagenome ERZ504736 (study PRJEB26092, sample SAMD00036201) | human gut metagenome | host: Homo sapiens | study: EMG produced TPA metagenomics assembly of... | reverse complement strand
ATTCCTTTCTTCCAGAAAGGAATCGCCCCGGAAATCACGCCGGTATCAAAACCAAACAATAGTCCTCCCATGGCGGCGACAATCGCTATCACATAAATCATCCAATATCTATAGCTCGTGTTTCTCATGTTTTTCTTGTGTATTTAATCCATCTATAAACTCAAGCTCGAAATCACGCCAGACCTCCGCTTTCAACGCAGGATTAGGCACATATAAGAAAATCTCCGGATTTTCCTCGAATTGTCTGTAAATAGACACCCCTTTCCGAATATCTAAAGAAATATAATCCGAAGGAGATTTACAAATCAAATGAGAGGAATCGTACATCGGATTCGCGATCCATTCTAATTCATCACGTCCATTAAACACAGGAAACCAAGCGATTCCCTTGTGCCTTACGAACCCCCTCATATACAAAGCCATATTCCCTATCGCACCACGCCCCGAAAGTCAAAGGCAACCTCGGATTCGCGCTAATCGTCGCATGTACCCAACAAGGCGGTACGATTACCACATCCCCCGGAAAGGCATGCACCGCATAACACCTACCCGGCTGATCCTCCGCATACTCCTGCATATAAATAATCGCCTCTCCCGACCAAATCTCATAGATTTCCGGCGTAGACCAACCGCTATAAGGAGAAATCTTGTGAATATGCCCTTGGCTTCTGACCGGTTCCTGCCCCAACTTACCAGCGCTATATGTCACTACCCCGAATAACAAATGTAACTTATTCAGCAACGCACGATGTTCTTCTTTGCCGACATCCATAGCGATCGAGTAAACCTGCTCCGGTCCCTTGCATTGAGGATCACGCAAACTAGCCCGTATATCTTCCAGCCGGCGAATCTCGACCTCCGGACCAAATACACCCGCCCCATAGGTAAACCCCATAAGCCGATTGAACCGGTGTTATATCAATTCCTTTATCAAATACAAATCCGTTCATTTTGCTGTTGTTTTACCATGAAATACTCCAAGCCGAATAAAGCGGCGTCATCGCCCAAGATTGCCGGGACAATCGGGACTTCCCGGAAGGACACCAAGCTAATTCATCCACTCGCTTACTGATATAAGGAATGATTACCTCTTGGCTTTTTAAAATCCCCCCTCCCAGAATCACCACTTCCGGATCATAAGCATGTATATAGGTTATTATCGCCGATACCCAGATATCCATGCATTCGTTTCTAATCAATAAAGCGTCTGTATTCCCCTCCTGCGCCAACCTAAAAATGCGCTTGAAATCATAGATATCCGCATCTCGCTTAAATGATTCCGATAAAAGGGCATGCTCCCGGATAATGGTCGGCAAGAAGAAAGAGGAAGACAGAGCTTCTACACAGCCTTTATTCCCGCATGAACATCGACGGCCCTTATAATCCAACACAAAATGTCCTCCCAAAGAACCCGCTTGAAAATGCTGTCCATACAGAAGCCGTCCATCAATCACGACTCCCGTACCGATACCGGTTCCGATTGTCATCATGACTACATTGTTCTTTCCCCGGGCCGCACCCTGCCACCATTCTCCAGCTACGGCCAAACGAGCGTCATTATCCATGCAGAAAGGAACTTCCCAATTCTCCCATGCCCATTTATCCAGACTAATCGAACAGGCATCATCATACTTCTCATTCGTAGAGATTACCCGGTTATGAATTGGATCTACCAGCGGGAAAAGCCAGGCCGATACAACGAAGCGCCGCCACATCAATACGCCAAGCGGCCAACAACCGATCGATCGCCTCCTTTATCTTAGGTAAGTTCGGAGCTAATCCCAGAGCCAGACGGAAGGTAATCTCACACAGTCTACGATCTCACCATCAGACAATAGTCCGATCTTTACGACCGTCCCCCCTAAATCTATCGCTATCGTATACATAAGCTATCGCAATTTAGGGGTACCGTCCACTTCTACCAATCGGGCCGAGAAGCCTTATTCGCGATCTCTTCATAATTATGCCCGGCATCCGAAGGCCAGCACGCGGCAAATGACAAGACGCTATTTCCAGTATTAGCTACCCGGTGCGCTACACCGCCCGGTATATAATGCAGGCTACCCGGCATCATCCTTTCCGCCCACGTATTCCGTTCCCGGTCCATCAAGATCAACATACCTTCGCCTTCCAATCCCCAATAATACTCCGAACGATCCTCTTGTTGATGAAAATGGCCTTTCGTCATGAAATACTCATCTCCCACCTTTCCCGGATATAATTGAGTAATACCAAAATAAAGCCCTCCCGGAGAGCCTTCCCGCTCCGGTAAATAACTATATACCTCGTATGCTAATTGATCTAATGGTAATTGGGAATAAGCATCTTGATTCTCAAAAATTCCGGCAAGCTCGCCTAAAGTTCTCCGGCTCTTTACCACACCTTCCCCCTTTAGCTCACTCTTGAAAAAATGACAAGGATGGGATTACAATCTTTTTATGTTCCATGATATTCTATTTTACGATACAACTTATATCGCAAAAATAGATCGAATACCTTGGGCTTTATTTTAGTATTTTCCAAACAACTATGAAATCCTGTCCTTATTCTCCATCCAGGCGCTCCTTATATTTTTCTGGTACTCGGATGGAAGCATATTCGTGGTTTTCTTAAATTGGCCGATGAAGTTGGATAGATTATTGAATCCGGCCTCGGAACTAATCGTGGATATCTTCAGGTTTCCCTCTATCAATAGTTTTTTCGCGTGTCCTATGCGCATGTCATTCAGGTACTCCACGAAAGTCTTCTTGGTCCGTTTCTTGAAATAACGACAAAAAGCGGTCGGAGTCAAACCTACCAAAGCGGCGACTTCCTCCAGCTTCACTGGAGACGTGAAGTTCTTCACCAGATATTTATAGACCTTATTGAAACGCTCGAAATCATCCGAGTTGACCGTTTCCGTAAACCCCGTACTGGCTAATATCTCATATTCTTCGGAAGTCGCCATTAATTCCAGTAAAGCAATCAATTTGATCACCCTACTCGCTCCCGTCTCATTGGCGGATTGGCTGATCAGCTCGGCAATCTTCTTCCGGGACTTACCCACAAACTTAATCCCTCTACGGGAACGCTCTATCAATTCCCGGATATTATTCATCTCCGGAAGACGGATTAAATTAGGTTCAAAAATCTGACGCTTGAAGAACAAGCAAATACAAGTAGCCCGCAAGCCGGAACTCTTATCGAAATAAACAGGGTCATTTCTCCACTCATGCGGTAGTTGAGGGCCGATCATACAAACATCGCCCTCGAAATATCCTTCCACATGATCCCCGACAAAGCGAGTACCCGTACCACTTGTGATATACATTATCTCAATAGCCGGATGGTAGTGCCAAGCACTATAAATGCGGTAGATCCTCCACATAGAAATGAATGTGACTATCTATCGGGAATGGCAGTTCTTGAAATAATGGTTTCATAGGCTTTATACTAAAGGTTTCAACCTCTCGATCAGTTCATCCCCAAGCGCCCGTTTATTCACGATATGTTCCTGCACGGCGGTAACAAACGGATTATTCATGAAATCTCCTCGAACACCCTCGAAATCCTGTTGTTTTTCCTTGTTGGAACCATCCACACCGAAACCGATCATAGAAGTCAAAGAGAATTCCTTACGGGCATCCTCATAAAGCATCTCATCCAAGCGGATCACACATTCTTCCAACGACGAACCAGATCAATAATCTCCGCGGCGGAAATCGAACGGAGACTCCACCCCATAATAACGTTCGATCATCTCGTAGGCCCATGTCCATTCCAAGGAATAATAACGTCCGTGAACCAAACGGAAAAAGCATTCCACATCCTCTAAGGAAGCAATTTCCCCCTGTTCGATATCTTGCAACAAGGCATCTAGCGGTTCCCTCGGGAGGATCAAGCCCGCCAAGTCCAGCCATTCTCCGGAGCCTTTGGATTCCGTAGGACGCAATTGCTCCCAGACCTCTTCCATAGAATAATAGGTCGTACCTTCCAAACGCTTGATTAACGAGTTACCAAAGAACTTATTAATTGCCATGCCATAAAAGTTCAACGCATTCCGGAGGGAGGAACCTTTTATACGAGTATTCTGATAATAATAAATCTCGGAAGTCTCTCCAACCAATGCTTGTAGGTTTTTCAAGATATCTACTGCTTTCAACATCTTCTGGATCGTATAGGGACTCAATAGATTATAGTTAATCATATCCAAGCGATCCGGGTCCGTACGTTTATCACGCTTCGGCCATTTCTGGGCATCACGGATCGTACCTAGCTGCGAAGATTAATTCCCGGGACTAAGTAAGTCTCATCATCCTTCTCTATTAAATAGGAGAATGGAATATCGGAAGTATCGCTATGATGATGATGGCGGCCCATTACCAAAGAGAAAGCGCCGATACGGGCCGGCCAAAGGATATACGAGTCGCTGGTCGTCTTGGAACCACGTTCCACGATCCCTTGATGAATCGGTCCCAGCTTATACATATGATTACTCTGGTTGGAGCCACTTCCCGCGTTCAAGAACGAATACATTCCCGCTATCAGCAAACTGCTCTTATGCATAGACACCGTAAACGGACCGGCGAAAATAGCGCAAGCCTCCCCATTCTCGAAAGCGCAGTTGCTGAACAACAAGGAATCATGGGCCGAGAAGTTATGCGTCACTTGGCAAGCCTGTCCGATAAAGCAACGGATAATCTTAGCGGCATCCGCGATCTTGGCTCCCGAAGAGACAATGAAATCTTGCGCGATCACACTATCCCCGATAAATACCGGGGCCTCTCTCTTACTATTTACGGAACCATTTTCCAGACGTGCGCTATTCTCTATGGTCGCGTAATCACCAATCTTCACGTTACGGATCGTACCGGTATTGACAATCTTGACCTTATCGCCAACCGTTCCCTCCGTAGAGGCGATACCCTCCGTATAAGCGGTAATCATATCCCGCAAGCGTTCGATCAAGGCCGGACGATGGCGGTACAAAGCGATAATATAAGCCAATGAAGCCGACAGGCCATCGTAAATCGGAACCTCACGCCCGCCGGTCTCATTCAAGACCGACACCTCGACATTATTCCGAACGTAGCCTTGCCTTCCACCAACATAACATTTATATTCTGGATAAAGCAGTCATCACCGATCCGGTAATTAGCGATATAATTCTGTACGTTCTCGATCAGCACATTATCCCCCAACGTACAATTATGCAGGGTAACATGACGAAGCCCGCTATGCTTTACCAATCCTCCCGGCAGGGTAAACACCTTACGAAAGGCTCCTAACTTAACCACTCCTGAAAAACGTACATGGTTCACATATTCAATATCAAACACCTCTGGAACCCAAACTTGATTCCAATCATCGGCCCGGCAAGCCTGAGATCGCAAGGTGGCGATCTCATCCGGCCGCAAATTTCTCAAATGATTCATTGGTACTAATTTTGTAAGACTCTACTCTTCATCATATTGCTGAAAGAGGAAGTCATTGTAGGGGAAACGGGTGATATGGATTTGTTTGACCCGTTCATACAACATCTCTTTCAACGCCTCTATATTCGTACGTTCCTTGGCGGAGATAAAGATGCAATTATCTTGCAATTTTCCCATCCACGTACGTTTCAGTTCATCCAGATCGATATTCTCACGACCACGAGGGGTCAAATCATCTTCCTCTTTCGGGACAAAGGTAAATGCGTCCACCTTATTGAAAACCATAATCATCGGTTTCTCGGTCTTATCGATCTCCGCCAACGTACGGTTCACAACCTCTATTTGCTCCTCAAAAGTAGGATGTGAGATATCCACGATATGTACCAGCAAATCCGCCTCCCGTACCTCATCCAAGGTCGATTTAAAAGATTCCACCAGCTCGGTCGGTAACTTGCGGATAAATCCGACCGTATCAGACAGCAAGAACGGCAAGTTCTCGATAATGACCTTGCGTACGGTCGTATCTAACGTAGCGAACAACTTATTCTCGGCAAAGACCTCACTCTTGCTCAATAAGTTCATCAAGGTAGATTTACCTACGTTCGTATATCCGACCAACGCTACACGTACCATCTTACCCCGGTTTTTCCGTTGTACGCTTTTTTGCTTGTCAATATCCACCAGCTCTTTCTTCAATCGTGCGATCTTATCCAAGATAATACGTTTATCAGTCTCCAACTGTGTCTCACCCGGACCACGCATACCTACGCCGCCTCGCTGACGCTCCAAGTGTGTCCACAGACGAGTCAAGCGGGGTAACATATATTTATATTGTGCAAGCTCCACCTGTGTCTTCGCATGGGCGGTCTGTGCACGGCTAGCGAAGATATCCAAGATCAAGCTCGTACGATCCAAGATTTTCACCTGCAATTCTTTCTCAATATTACGGAGTTGCTTCGGACTCAGCTCATCATCAAAGATCACCAAACCGATCTCATTCTCTACCACATACTCCTTAATTTCCTGCAATTTACCGTCCCGACAAAAGTGACGGAATTCGGGTAATCCATTTCTGGGTAAAACGCTTTACCGCATCCACCCCTGCCGTATCGGCCAAGAAAGCCAATTCGTCCAGATATTCCTTAAACTTTTTGCTCATTTTGCTCAGGGGTAACCAAACCCACCAAAACGGCCTTCTCGGTCTGTGCCTCAGATATGATAAATTCTTTCATGCCACAAAGATATATTATTTCAATTATTTACGTATATTCGCGAACATATTTACAAATATAAATCAACTTAGCTATGAAAAAGAGAATTTGGCATCTATCCAGACGCGTTGTCGTTTGTACGGTATTCCTATTCGTACAACAATTTATCCAGTCACAAGTTTCAAATCCGTCTACATGGGAAAGCTTTGTGCAAAGTAACGCAAATATATCTATTCGAGATACGTTTCGGATGCAGACATTTGAGGGACTTGCTTCTGATAATTGGGATTATGCCATTACAGGTGAAGCCCTTATTGAAGATATCTCCGGCGTGAAAGATATTCCTAACAGCCACGGAAACTACGGGTTACGAATGCCAATGAATACGCAAGCGGCTTTCGAGCATTTCACGTTAACAGATCATCAAGATATAAAAATCAGTATACGGAAAGGGGGCATCCATTTAATGCTCGGAGAAAAGATGCAAGTTAAGACTTACCGCCCTAACAAACCAGAATATGTGTCGATCATAACTTTAAATAAAGACGATGCTACTGCTTCATTCGAAAAGACGGATATAGGCAGCAATCCCCCGGGATTGGATATTATCGTCCCCACACAGGCCGCCAATACCAAAAACGGCTATTATTATGTAGACAGCGTTTACGCACACGGCATGATTCCTACCTATTCCCTATTTACCGGAAACAGCGATTGGAACCATGAGGATCGCTGGAGCCACCTACCCGCCTACCGTCACCGCAACGCCTTGATTAACGGCAATATCTCCATAAATACAAATATCAGCTGTAAAGATATCTTTATTGGCAATGGAAATATCCATATTTTACCAACCGGAAATCTATCCGCAAATAACCTTACCATCTATCCTAATGATGGTATCTTGGCGTCTTCCTCCACCTTGCGATCGTCTGGAACTATTAACATCTCCGGCAAAATAACAATCGAGAAGACCTTCGCTCAAAAAGGCAAATGGTATTTTATCTCCTTCCCCTTCGATGTATTCGCTTCCGGCATAGACCCGGATTTCCAACTGGGTGATGACAAAAGCGATACAAACGGTAATTACTTTTACGTACAAACCTATAACGGAGAAAAGCGAGCTAATTCACAAAGCCCTTCCAACAACTGGGAAGTCATACCACAAACAATAATCAATACATCCCAGCCATCTTCAAGAAGAACAAGGGATACCTAATCGCTATTGACGCTTCCGCCGATCGTCAGAACCTTCGTTTCTCCTCGAAAGCAGGAGATATCCCTATAGATTTCGGAAAAAACGGTCAAGCCTCTATTCCGGTAAGCATTAACAACCAAAGCCAGAACCAGAATCATAACGGCTGGTATCTATGCGGTAATCCTCTGCCGGCTCCTTTATCTCTTAGTCAAATAGAATCAAACTCGGCCTTAGACGGATACATTTATATATATGACGGCTCACCTACCAACCCTACGTGATCGGTAGCGATTTCGCCATCCCTCCATTCTCCGCTTTCTTTGTCAAAGCGAATAAAAGTACCAGCCTATCTGTATATAATACATCCGAACCAGCCAATTATAAATTATTATCAACGAACGCACCCATATCTTTCCCGACATCGGAACCTCAAGCCCGACAAGATTCCCCTGTTTCCAATCAAGTATTTTCATTTCCGGAATTAAGCTATCAGCTAGAGAACAAGACTTTATTCATTACTAATCTTCCATCCCCCGGTAAAGTCGAACTGTTTACTCCGGCAGGCATATTAGTATTCACGCAAGCGGTACAGGCAGGGAACCCTATCCTCCCGATTCCCCTCCCACAAGGTTTATATATCTTAATTATTCAAACAGAACATTATCGGGCACAGTACAAATGCGTTTTAACCTCCTAAAGCCCGAAACAATCTTATATCTTTGCCCTGTTTTTAGAATAAAACGAATATGAAGAAGATCAATATCACAACAATTGCCTTACTTGTTTACTTAATCGTAATGAGTATCATCGGCTGGCCGGGAAACAATCCCGGAAACAATTATACCGAATATTTCTTGATGATCGGCGCTACGCTCGTCATCATCATCCTTCTACGCTATCTGCAAGTCAAACGTCTGAGAATGCGAGATAAGTGGAATAAAGACGATGATCCTGCCAAGCAATAAAAACACAGCCTGTTTTTCTTCACAGAAGAACAGGCTGAATGAACTTTATTTTATTACACTAGTATTAATATTACTGCTTTTTCGCCCTCACAGGCTACTTGAATGTCTCATAAAGACTACGCACAGTATAAATTATTCGATTATAAATAAGTACAATCTTAACAGGACACACACACCACTTGTTTCGCTTACTTTCTTAAAATGAGTTACTTTCATAATTCTTACATTTTATTCACTAGTACTAAAACGTCATTAACCAATACGCAAAAGACAGCCAATATCATTTTTGTAATCGTAGCCTAATCGTCATATCCCTGAAAGGCAATACAATCGTGAACATATTTTTAATAACATAGACATATCATCGTAATATAATCACACGTCCTTTGCGTTCTGAAAAAATAGATTAATTCTAATATATTTTAAGGACAAAAGGATGGACAACAGAAATTACTTTACGATGGCGATTCCCGCTCTTTTGCTAGGCGTAGCATACTTACAGCCAATCAATGCGGCACCGGCGGAGGATCTGCCAAACGTTACTGGACGAATGACGATCACTCAACAGACATTCACGGTAAGTGGCGTAGTCACCGATACGAACGGAGAACCAATTATCGGGGCTAACGTGATTGAGAAAGGGACTACAAATGGAGCCGTAACCGATTTTGACGGCAAATTTTCTCTCTCGCTGCAAAACAAGCAAAGCATATTGGTCGTTACTTATATCGGTTATAACACCAAGGAGATTCCAGCCGGGAATGGTTCTCCCCTCACGATCCAATTGCAGGATGACACCCAGAACCTAGACGAGGTTATCGTGGTAGGTTATAGTGTACAGAAGAAAAAAGACCTTACCGGTGCTGTTTCCGTACTGGAGGTAGGCGACCTGAAAGATACCCCGGTATCCAGTGTAGATCAAATGATGCAAGGCAAATTGTCCGGCGTAAACGTAATCCCGGATAATATGCCCGGCGGGGGTGTAGCGGTACGTGTACGCGGTTTCAGCACGATCCGTAACAATGATCCGCTTTATATCATCGATGGCGTGCCAGTAGAGGGCGGCATCAATTTTCTCAACCCGAATGATATCGAAAGTATGCAGGTATTGAAAGATGCTTCTTCCGCTTCCATCTATGGCGCACGTGCGGCAAACGGCGTGGTTATCATCAGTACAAAAAAAGGGAAGGAAGGTACTTTCCGGGTAAACCTAGACGCTTACGTGGGTGTACAAACCTCGGCAAAACAGATGCGTATGCTAAACGCCCAAGAATATGGCGACTTATTATGGCAGGCACAGCGTAACGACGGGAAATCACCAGTAAGCGACGTGTATGGCTCCGGCGAGACCGCCGTAATTCCGGAATTCCTTGACGCAGATCACCGTCTTCCCTCGGGAGACGTGGATTGGGTTGACGAGATCATGCAAAAAGCCATGGTCCAGTCCTATAACCTCTCTCTGGCGAAAGCAGATAAAGTTAGCAGCCACTTGTTCTCCCTAGGCTATTTCAACCAAGACGGTCTTATGAAATATACTGGTTTCGAACGTATATCCGGACGTTTCAACAATGAGTTCAAGCTCTTCAACGATCGTTTGAAAATCGGTGAGAACGCCACATTATCACATGCGTGGGGAACCTCGGTCACCAATAACGCCGCACTGGGAGGTATGTTATACAACGCCTATAAGACCGTATCCATTACCCCTGTTTACGATCTGGACGGGAATTTCGGCAGCAACCCGATCGCCGACATCTCCAACCCGTTAGGCGAATTATACCGTAATAAGGATAATAAAGATCGTACCACCCGTCTATTCGGTAATCTATTCGCCGAACTGAATATCCTAGAGGGACTTTATTTCAAGACCAACTTCGGAGCGGATTACAAAAACCTGTATAAACGAAGCTTCAAGGCCAAATACAACGAATTGAACACCCAGCAACCCTTGAGTACGTTGAGCACGCAAAACCGTTGGAACTTCAATTGGGTATTCACGAACACGTTAAACTATTTACGGACATTCGATAAACATACGATCGGAGCCTTATTAGGTATCGAGACAAACCGTTATCAAGAGGAATACTTCTCCGCCTCCCGTGAAGGCTTTGCCTCGGATGACGATAACTTCCATTTCCTCGATGCGGGCGATAGTGGCTCCCAGAAGAACGCAGGTTCTGCCTTTACTTCCAAGATGATGTCTTATTTCGGTAAAATTGATTATAATTTCGACAACCGCTACTTATTCGCAGCCACGTTCCGACGTGACGGATCTTCTAAACTTGGTAACAATAAATGGGGTAATTTCCCGCTGTCTCCGCAGGCTGGCGTATCAGTAGCGAACCGTTTTATGATATTCCGGCTATCAGCAACATGAAAGTCCGCATAGGTTGGGGACAAAACGGCAACTCTGATATCCCGGCTTATTCTACGATCGATTCTTACATGAGTAATCCGAACCACTCCAACTATCCGATCGACGGTAGCCAAAGTTCCGTGACAACCGGATACACCCAAACCCGTTACGGTAACGCAAACCTGAAATGGGAGACCACCACGCAAACTAATGTCGGGCTGGATCTAGGCTTCCTAGATAACAGCCTAACCGTTGTGCTGGATTGGTTTAACAAAGATACCAAGGACTTATTATGGGAGCGTCCCTTGATCGGTACCGTGGGGGTACGAACCAAACGGTATGGGACAATGTCGGGAAAATGCGCAACCGGGGTTTCGAAGCTGAGGTCAGCTACAATAAGAGCATCAATAAAGATTTCGGGTTCAATGTCGCCTTCAATATGTCCGCTATCAAAAACAAGATGACTGAATTAGACGGTGATGTCTCCTATATCGGACTGCTACCAGCGTGATTCACTCCCTCAACTTCGATCAAGAGGTTTCTCGTTCCGCCATCGGACAACCAATCGGCTCTTTCTACGCTTATAAAGAAGACGGTTTATTCCAGAGCGAGGCGGAGATCAAATCATATACCAATAATAAAGGCGAACTGCTCCAACCTAACGCAAAACCGGGTGATATCAAGTTCGTAGACGTAAACGGAGATGGCGTAATAGACGGTAACGACCGTGACTATATCGGTAACCCGCTCCCCGATGTCACGGCAGGCCTTACATTAGGAGTCAACTTCCATAATTTTGACCTCAGTCTATTCTTTCAGGGAATGTTCGGAAACGATGTATACGACTTGACCCGTTATGTGGGTGATTTCTACAATCAATCGCAATACAACAAAAACAGCCGTGTCGTTAATGCATGGACACCAACCAACACGAATACGGACATACCCCGTGTCACCATGGACGATCCGAACAATAACATCCGGCCCTCGTCTTACTATGTGCAAGACGCTTCTTTCGTTCGCTTAAAGAACATGAAAATCGGTTATTCCGTACCTCAGTCCATCCTATCCAAGATTAAGTTCAATAGCTTGTATATCTATGCGCAAGCAACCAACTTATTCACGATCACCGGATACGACGGTATCGATCCGGAAGTGGGATTGCAAAGTTACTCCAGTGACTACCGTAACCTAGATATGGGTGTGGACCGCGGCATCTATCCGTTATCCCGCACCTTCACCTTTGGAGTAAACGTAAGTTTTTAATCATCAAACAACAACAAACAAGAATATGAAGAAAATGATTATAGCGGCCTGTGCCGTATTCGCATTGACATCATGCAGCGATTTTCTGGAAGAGACACCTGTAGGCGAACTGACTCCCGAACAAGCACAAGATCCCAATAACATCGAGGGATTGATTATCTCCGCCTATTCCATCCTAGACGGGCAGATGGACGATGCCAGCTCCGGCTTGAATTCAGGATGCTCCAACTGGCAATTTGGCGATGTGATCTCAGACGATACCTACAAAGGCGGAGGTGGTACGGGAGACCAGAACCCGGTTCACTTGATGGAAATCTTCCATATCGACCCGACTATCCAAGATTACAATCGGAAATGGCTAGCCTTATACGAGGGCGTGAACCGCTGTAACCAAGCGATCCGTATCCTCAAAGGCAGCGATTATGATAAAAAGGAGACCCGTATCGCCGAGATGCGTTTCCTGCGTGCCCATTTCTATTTCAACTTAAAGATCATCTATAACCAGATCCCATATTTCGACGAGAGTGTCAGCGATCCTTCTGCGTTCGCCTCTATCTCGAATAAGGAGTATACATCCGATCAATTATGGGAGAAGATACTGAATGATTTTAAGGCCGCCTACGAAGGTCTCCCGGATTCCCAGCCGGATGTGGCACGTCCATGTAAGATGACGGCCCGGGCTTATATGGCTAAAGTTTACTTGTTCCAAGGCAAATGGCAGGAATGCGCTACAGCGACGGATGAGGTGATCAATTCCGGCAAATACCAGCTACTCCCCGACTTCCGGAATATCTTCTTGCCAGAAAATGACAACTGCTCTGAAATTTTATTTTCAGTCCAAGCCTCTATCAACGATGCTCCCCGAACAACTACAACGGAAATCCGGCGACCGTTTGTTACCTCCGGGAGGCCCTTATCCCAACTATGGTTTCCTTCGTCCTTCCCAAAACCTAGTAAACGCTTATAAGACCGACTCCAACGGCTTGCCTTTAGAAGACGGCATAGACGTTTCGGAAAATGATTATGTAGACACCCGCCTAGACCACACGGTAGCCCGCCCCGGAATCATGTTCCTTGATGTCCAACTCTATGACTGGACTCCTCGTGAGGCTACGGTTTACGGTCCGTATAGCCCGAAAAAACGTATTGTCTCCAAGAACTCAAGTTACTATTTGGCTATCTGGCCATACGTAAACGCATTGAATGTTTATATTATTCGATATGCGGACGTGTTATTGTGGCGTGCCGAAGCTGCTATCGAACTAGGCGATTTGGCTACCGGATTGAAATACATCAACCAAGTTCGCGAGCGTGCCATGAACAGCCAGACCGTAAAAACCGCTGACGGGACAGCGGATGCCGCCAAATACCGGATCGGATTATATCCGTCATTTTCCGACAAAGAGGAGGCGATCCGAGCCTTACGTACCGAACGACGTCTGGAATTCGCCTTAGAAGGTGAACGTTTCTTTGATCTAGTCCGTTGGGGAATCGCCTCAGACGTGATGAACACTTATTTCGAGCATGAGAAGACATTCCGCTCTCATCTCCAAAATGCCCGTTTCATCAAAGGGACTCACGAATACGGCCCGATACCGCAAGCGGTTATAGACCTTGCGAAAAATGGAATCATCGAGCAAAACCCAGGATATTAATGGGAATGCTCCCATTCCTCTTAAAAGAAATAGCTCCTATCCGAATATTCGGGCAGGAGCTATTTACATTTGTCTTTTTATATCGTCTCTTTATAACTTATCCCTTAAAACCTTCCGGTATAGGATGCCTCGCAAGCCGCGATCTCCTCCGGTGTACCGGCACAAACCAACTGCCGCCGGCCTTTCCGCCTTCCGGTCCTAAATCGATCACATAATCCGCGCATTTGATCACATCCATATTATGCTCGATAATTACCACGGAGTGACCTTTCTCGATCAAGGCATTGAAAGCTTTCAACAAAGTCTTGATATCATGAAAATGTAAACCGGTCGTAGGCTCGTCGAAAACGAACAAGGTAGGTTGCTGCTTCTCTTGGCCTAAGTAATAAGCCAGTTTCACACGTTGATTCTCACCACCGGATAAAGTGGAGGAAGTCTGTCCCAGCTTGATATAGCCCAAACCTACGTCTTGCAGCGGTTTCAAGCGTTTCACAATCTTCTTCTCTTGGGAGCCGGAACCTTTCTCGAAGAACTCGATCGCTTGATTCACGGTCATTTCCAATACATCGTATATGTTAGCGCCTTGATACTCTACATCCAATACATCCTGCTTGAAGCGTTTACCGTGGCAAGCCTCGCATTCCAAGGTGATATCCGCCATAAACTGCATCTCTACCGTGATCTTGCCCTCGCCCTTACATTCCTCGCAGCGACCTCCTTCTTTATTAAAGGAGAAATAGGCGGCGTTATATCCCATCTGTTTCGCTAGGGGCTGCTCGCCGAATAGTTTACGGATCTCGTCGTAAGCACCGATATACGTCACGGGGTTCGAGCGAGAACTCTTTCCGATCGAGTTCTGGTCTACGAACTCGATCGCCTGAATCATATTCAAATCTCCACTGATACCGGAGCAATCCACGGTCAGGCGGGCGGCATCATCCAAATGACGTTTCACGCCCTCGTAGAAGATATCACGAACCAAGGAGCTTTTACCCGAACCGCTCACACCGGTAACCACCGTCATCACGTTCAAAGGAAACTTCACGTCCACACCCTTTAAGTTATTCTTCCGAGCCCCTGTCACTTCTATATAATTATTCCACGGACGCCGATAAGGCGGGATCTCGATCTGATCCTCTCCCGTCAAATAACGTACCGTGTGGCTATCGGTACATTTCCGGAGGTTATTCACATCGCCTTGATAAACGACCTCGCCCCCCAAACGCCCTGCTTTCGGACCGATATCGATGATATATCCGCCGCACGGATAATCTCCTCATCATGCTCCACCACGACCACGGTATTCCCCAAGGCTTGCAACTGTCGCAATACCTTGATCAACAAATCCGTATCCCGGGAATGCAGACCGATACTCGGCTCATCCAAAATATACAACGAACCCACCAAGCTACTACCCAACGAGGTAGCCAGATTGATACGTTGGCTCTCTCCTCCGGATAAAGAGGCCGAGAGGCGATCTAAAGCCAGATAACCCAACCCCACATCCAACAGGAATTGCAAGCGATTATTGATTTCCGTGAGCAAACGTTTAGCGATCGCCGCATCCGTCTCGTCTAGTTCCAGTTGATCAAAGAAAGCCTTTGCCTCCGAAACCGGCATCGTTACCAGCTCGGCGATATTCTTACCACCCACTTGCACATACAGCGCTTCCGGCCTCAAGCGACTCCCCTTACAAACCGGGCAAGTCGTCTTTCCCCGATAGCGGGCTTGCATCACCCTGTATTGTATCTTATAAAGATTCTCTTCCACGAACTTAAAAAAATCGTCGATGCCGTGTAAACCTCTCGCCCCATGCCACAACAAATCTTTCTCTTTCTGTGTCAAGTCGTAATACGGGCGGTGGATCGGGAAGTTATATTTCTCGCTCTTCACGATAAGTCTTTCAGCCATTCCCCCATCACCTCACCTTTCCAGCAAACCACGGCTCCTTGGTAGACAGACAAACTTTTATCGGGCACCACCAGATTCTCATCGATGCCCAGCACCTTACCGAACCCCTCACAAGTCGGACAAGCGCCCAACGGATTATTAAAGCTAAACATCATATCGGTAGGCTCCTCGAATATCATGCCATCCGCCTCAAACTTCTTCGAGAATTCCTTCACGACTACCCCTTCCTCCGTATAAATACGGATCAAACAGGTACCATGGCCCTCAAAGAAAGCGGTCTCGGCCGAATCCGCCAAACGGCTTTTCAAGGTCTTATCGTCCGATACCGTCAGGCGGTCCACCAACAACTCGATCGGGTAAGACAGTAACTCCTCGCTGGCCAGTACCTCCGAGATACGATATACCGTATCATTCACCGACAGACGGGCATATCCTTCTTTCCGCAAGATCTCCAGCTGTTCCTTCATATCCCGGCCTTCCGGCAAGACAACCGGGGCGAATACGGCAAAACGAGTCCCCTCGGGGTATCGCATGACCTCCTTGACAATATCGCTCACCTGATGTTTTTTCACCTCGGTGCCGGAAACCGGCGATATCGTCTTCCCGACGCGAGCATATAACAAGCGTAAATACTCATAAATCTCGGTAGATGTACCGACCGTGGAACGCGGATTACGGGTATTCACCTTCTGCTCGATAGCGATAGCCGGCGGTATTCCCTTAATATAGTCGCATTCCGGCTTACTCATCCTCCCAAGAACTGGCGGGCGTAAGCGGATAAACTCTCTACATACCGACGCTGTCCCTCCGCATAAAGGGTATCGAACGCCAACGATGATTTTCCACTCCCCGACAGCCCGGTTATCACCACCAGCTTGTCCCTCGGAATCTCTACATCTATATTTTTCAAGTTGTTGACACGTGCCCCCTTGATGAAAATCGAATTGCTCTCAGACATATTACCTTTATCTTTTTCTTTAACGCAAAGATAGCCAAAACTAACCGATTCTGCCTTATCTTCATCGAACTAATTCACACAGTTAGACAGGGTGTGCCTCGTCTCTACTGCCAAGTAAATAAAATAACAAGGGTGAAATATTTCATATTTACAGGGAATCTTCTACATTTGTTGAAAATTTCATAGACAAACACAGCAAGGCACCCATGTACATTAAATATTTTCGCTTCTTAGTAGCGATTCTCTTTTGTGCGATAACCTCATGTTCTACGGTTCGCGAGAAGCCTCGTCCGGCTACGAGTACGGGCAAGGAGGCCAAGCGAGAGTTTAGGGGAGCATGGATACAGACCGCTTTTCAAGGCGAATACAAGGATATGACTCCCGCCCGGATGAAAAAAGACTTCATCCGCAAGCTTAATTACCTGCAAGCATGCGGCATCAACGCCATCATCTTTCAGGTGCGCCCCGAGGCGGACGCTTTCTATAAATCCGATATCGAGCCGTGGAGCCGCTTCTTCACCGGAGAGCAAGGCGTAGCCCCGGCAGGTGAGTTCGACCCGATGGCCTTCCTGATCCAAGAATGCCATAAACGGAACATGGAGTTTCACGCTTGGTTGAATCCTTACCGGGCGAGCACGGCGGGAAACACCCGTTTCGCCGATTCCCACATCTATCATAAGCATCCCGAATGGTTTGTCACCTATAATAAACAAATCCTTTTCGACCCGGGATTGCCGGAAAGCCGTCAGTTTATCTGCCGGGTAGTGCGTGATATCGTCGGCCGTTACGACGTGGACGCTATACATATGGACGATTATTTCTATCCCTATCCCGCGGCGGGTATGCCTTTCCCGGATGATAACAGCTTCCGGAAATACGGCTTGCGAAAAGGATACAGCGAGGCGCAAAGGAACGATTGGCGCCGGGAGAACGTGAATACCCTGATCCGGGAATTGAAACGTACCATCCTGCTCACCAAGCTTGGGTACGCTTCGGTATCAGTCCCTTCGGCATCTACCGCAACAAGAAAAGCACCGCAGACGGATCGGGTAGCAATACCAACGGTCTGCAAAACTACGACGACCTCTACGCCGATATCACCTATTGGGTACAGCAAGGTTGGATCGATTATAACATCCCCCAGATCTATTGGGAGATCGGACACCCGGCGGCGGATTACATCACGCTTATCAATGGTGGGACAAAAACGCCAACGGAGGTCATTTATATATCGGGCAAGACGTGGCCCGCACCATGAAAGCGGACCAATTAACCCGCAAGATGCGTTACGAGCGTGCCTTGCCTCACGTGAGCGGCAATTGTTTCTGGCCCGCCAATGAGATTCTATGGAACAACAAGGCGTAGCGACAGCCTGAAACGGAACTACCACCGTTACCCGGCCCTTATCCCGGCCTATACCCATATGCATAACCGTCCGCCAAAAGACGTAAGCAAGCTAAAGACCGAATGGACACCTAAAGGCTTCTTGTTACATTGGCAAGCGGAGCAAAGCCCCACGAATCCGGAGCTAGCCTCCTATTTCGTGGTCTATCGCTTTAACGACAAGGAGCCGATAGACACGAGCGATCCCTCGAAGATCGTGGCTATCACCCGGGAAACCGGCTACTTGATGCCTTACGAG
>ENA-OQIC01000443-OQIC01000443.1-human-gut-metagenome-genome-assembly--contig:-NODE-443-length-18609-cov-2.364246_pt1 | contig 18609 bp, 18 predicted proteins | sample MGYA00242572_ERZ504736 | MGnify/ENA primary metagenome ERZ504736 (study PRJEB26092, sample SAMD00036201) | human gut metagenome | host: Homo sapiens | study: EMG produced TPA metagenomics assembly of... | reverse complement strand
TAAAATTCCGGTATATGCGGCAAAGGAGGAGGAACCGCTCCTTGCCGACAGTCAGCAGAACCTTTCTGCTGCATGGTCAGGAGTTCCGTATAAAGTAAAAGCAGACGCTTTACTGGAGGATGAAGAAGAAATTCAGGCAGCGGGCTTTGAGATTACGACTATTCTTACACCGGGGCATACAAGTGGCTCTTGTTGCTATTGGATTAAGGATGAGGAAGTCTGCTTTAGCGGAGACACGGTATTTTACGGAAGCTGTGGCAGATGCGACCTTCCTACCGGAAGTATGAGTGAAATGAAAAAGAGCTTAAACAAAATTTTTGCCATGCTGCCGGATAAAACGGTGATTTATCCGGGACACGGAGAAGCCACAGACGCAGAGTTTGAAAAGAAAAATAATCCTTACTTATAAGAATAATATAGAAAGAGGAAGAGCCCATGATAGGAATTTCCTTTAATAAAAAAGAATTTGAATATGATGCCTACACCTTGGTAAAGGCTTTTTATCCGAAAGAGGACATCGAAATGTATTATACAGAGGAAATACAGGAGGAAAAAGCTATGACAGGCTGATTTCCATTCTTTACGGAGAAAAGGTACTTATCCGACTGTGCTTTGATGGGAAAGTGCGTGAGGGAGAACAGGCATTTGACGAAGCAGAAGACAGAAAAATCAGAAAAAATAAATTAAAACAAGTGCTGTATCAGCTGTTGGCGGAGGAAACCGGTCATACACTTCCTTGGGGCAATCTGACCGGTATTCGTCCTACGAAAATTGCCATGGGACTTATCGAGTCCGGTATGAGCAATGCAGAAGCAGCGGATTATATGCGAAAAACATACTATACCAGTAATGAAAAGACAGCGCTTGCCATTACCATAGCTAACAGGGAAAGAGAAATTTTAAAGAATATTGATTATGAGAATGGATACAGCTTATATGTGGGAATTCCATTTTGCCCCAGTATATGTCTGTATTGTTCTTTTAGCTCTTCACCTTTAGAAAGATGGCGTGATAAAGTTGACAGCTATTTAGATGCACTGCTAAAAGAGCTGGATTTTATTGCAGAAACCATGAAAGATAAAACCTTAGATACCATATATATAGGTGGAGGAACTCCTACAACCTTGGAGCCGCAGCAGCTTCATCGCCTGCTGGGACATATACAGAAGCGTTTTCCGATGGAACAGGTAAAGGAATATACCATAGAAGCAGGAAGACCGGACAGCATTACAAAAGAAAAATTACAGGCAATTCGGGAATATCCTGTTACCAGAATTTCTGTAAACCCTCAGACCATGAATGCAGAGACCTTAAAGATTATCGGAAGAATCATACGGTGGAGGATACACGACACGCCTTCGCTTTGGCGAGGGAATGTGGATTTGATAATATCAATATGGATTTAATCGTAGGTCTTCCGGGGGAGCATAAGGATGATGTGGAGCATACATTAAAGGAAATTCAGGCGCTTGACCCTGACAGTCTTACCATACATTCTTTAGCAGTAAAAAGAGCTGCAAGACTTCGGATGTTTAAAGACCAATACGAAGAAATGGGATTTGAGAACAATCAGGAAATCATGGAAATGGCGATGAATTATGCCCGAAGCTGTCAGATGGGGCCGTATTATCTGTACAGACAGAAAAATATGTGCGGAAATCTGGAAAATGTAGGCTATGCAAAAGTTGACAAAGCAGGAATTTACAATATACTTATAATGGAAGAAAAACAGACCATTATTGCAGCAGGGGCAGGAGCATCCACGAAGCTTGTGTCTGACCACGGACAGAAGATTGAGCGTATTGAAAATGTAAAGGATGTTACCAATTACATTACCCGTATTGATGAAATGATTGAGAGAAAAAGAGACGGAATTGTATTGTAAAAAAGACAGGAGACGATAAGTATGAGTTTAAAGAAAAAACCGGTAACCGGTATGAAAGATATTTTACCTCAGGAAATGGAAATCCGTGATTATGTAATCGGCTTAATCAAGGATACTTATAAACAGTTTGGATTTACTTCCATGGAAGCACCTTGTGTAGAGCACATTGAGAACCTTACCAGTAAGCAGGGCGGTGACAATGAAAAGCTGATTTTCCGTATTTTAAAAAGAGGCGAGAAGCTGAAAATTGAGGAAGCAAAGGAAGAAAATGATTTGGTAGACAGTGGTCTGCGTTATGACTTAACCGTACCTCTTTGCCGTTTTTATTCCAATAATGCAAATGAGCTGCCGCAGCCGTTTAAGGCGCTTCACATTGGAAATGTATTTCGTGCAGACCGTCCTCAGAGAGGTCGTTTCCGTCAGTTTATGCAGTGTGATATCGACATTTTAGGTGACCCGACATTTTTAGCGGAAATTGACGTTATTCTGGCAACGTCTACTTTAGTGGGAAAATTGGACTTTGACAGCTTTACTATTCGTATCAACGACAGAAGAATTTTAAAGGCAATGGCAGCGTACAGCGGATTTCCGGAAGACTCCTTTACACAGGTGTTTATTATTCTGGATAAAATGGATAAAATCGGCATGGACGGCGTTGCAAAAGAATTGGAAGAGTCTGGTTTTGCAAAAGAGAGCGTAGAAAAATACATGGATTTATTCAAAGCCATGGGAAATGGTATCGACGGTGTTGCTTATTGCAAAGAAAAGCTGGAGGGCTTTTTAGATGCGAAGGTTGCAGATGATTTGACAACCATTATCGAAAGCGTTATGCAGGCAAAAACAGCAAACTTCAATCTGGAATTTGACCCGACACTGGTTCGTGGAATGTCTTATTATACAGGACCGATTTTTGAGATTTCCATTGACGGTTTTGCAGGAAGCGTAGGCGGCGGCGGTCGTTACGATGAAATGATTGGTAAATTTACAGGAACACCTACACCTGCAACAGGATTTTCCATTGGATTTGAACGTATTGTCATGCTGCTTATGGAAAGAGGATTTAAGTTCCGGGAGCAAAAGAAAAGAAGGTATACCTTCTGGATAAGAAGCTTCCAATGAAAAACTTCTGGAAGTAATGAAAAAGCAGCAGAAGAACGAAAAGCAGGACAGAGCATTAACATTGCTTACGCAAAGAAAAATAAAAAATTCCAAAAAGAACAGTTGGAAAAAGAAGGATATGCTGTCATTACGGAAGTTTATAATGACACTGTTTTATAAGAAGGAGAATTTATATCATGGCAGAATCAATGAAGGGGCTTAAGAGAAGCCACAGATGTACAGAAGTGACAAAGGCAGAGATTGGAAGTACCGTAACGTTAATGGGTTGGGTACAGAAAAGCCGTAATAAAGGCGGAATTGTATTCGTGGATTTACGTGACCGTTCCGGTATTATGCAGATTATTTTTGAAAATGGGGATATTGACGAGCAGGGCTTTGAAAAAGCAGGACGTTTAAGAAGTGAATTTGTAATTGCTGTTAAAGGTCGTGTGGAGGCACGTTCCGGTGCGGTAAATCCAAATCTTCCTACCGGTGAAATCGAGGTAAGAGCAATAGAACTGCGTATTTTATCCGAGGCAGAAACACCTCCGTTCCCAATCGAAGAAAACAGCAAAACAAGAGATGAGGTTCGTCTGAAATATCGTTATCTGGATTTAAGAAGACCGGATTTACAGAAAAATATGATGCTTCGCTCACAGGTCTCTACATTGGTGCGCCAGTTCCTTGCAAAGGAAGGATTTCTTGAAATCGAAACACCGACTTTGATTAAGAGTACACCGGAAGGTGCGAGAGATTATCTTGTACCAAGCCGTGTGCATCCGGGAAGCTTTTATGCCCTTCCGCAGTCACCGCAGATTTTTAAACAGCTTTTAATGTGCTCCGGATATGACCGCTATTTCCAGATTGCAAGATGTTATCGAGATGAGGACTTACGTGCAGACCGTCAGCCGGAATTTACACAGATTGATATGGAATTATCCTTTGTAGATGTGGAAGACGTATTAGATGTAAATGAAAGAATGTTGGCATTTCTGTTTAAGGAAGTATTAGGTGTAGAGGTACAGCTTCCTATTGAGAGAATGACATGGATTGACGCTATGAACCGTTTTGGTTCTGACAAACCGGATTTACGTTTTGGAATGGAGCTTACAGACGTTTCCGAAGTGGTAAAAGACTGTGAATTTGCCGTGTTTAAAGGCGCTTTGGAAAACGGCGGCAGTGTGCGTGGTATCAATGCAAAAGGACAGGGCGCTATGCCACGTAAGAAAATCGACAAGCTGGTAGAGTTTGCAAAAGGCTATGGTGCAAAAGGTCTTGCTTACATTGCTATCGGAGAAGACGGAACAGTGAAATCTTCTTTTGCCAAATTTATGAAGGAAGAAGAAATGCAGGCTTTAATTCAGGCAATGAAAGGGGAAAACGGAGACTTATTGCTCTTGGCGGCAGATAAGACAAAGCTTGTCTGGGATGTGCTTGGAGCGCTTCGTCTGGAACTGGCAAAACAGATGGATTTACTGGATAAAAACGAATATCGTTTTGTATGGATTACAGAATTCCCTCTTTTAGAGTGGTCTGAAGAAGATGAAAGATTTACGGCTATGCACCATCCGTTTACTATGCCAATGGAAGAAGATTTACAGTACATTGACACAGAGCCGGGCAGGGTTCGTGCAAAAGCTTATGATATTGTATTAAACGGAAATGAAATCGGCGGAGGTTCTGTACGAATTTTCCAAGATGACGTGCAGGAAAAAATGTTTGAAGCTTTAGGCTTTACAAAAGAAGAAGCACAGAAACAGTTTGGTTTCCTTTTAGATGCTTTCAAATACGGTGTACCGCCTCACGCAGGTCTTGCTTACGGCTTGGACCGTCTGGTTATGCTCATGGCAAAGGTAGACTCTATCCGTGACGTAATTGCCTTTCCAAAGGTAAAAGACGCTTCCTGTCTTATGTCAGAAGCGCCTGATATCGTAGACGAAAAACAGTTGGAAGAACTGGGAATTGCCATTGTGGCACAAAAAGAAGAAACAACAGAAGAATAGATAAACTATAAAAGTTAGAGTTGTTGTAGAAAACATCATTCAGAATATTTATACACTTTTAGCGAATTTGTCGAGCACGCTTTGAGATTACAAGCTCAAAGTGAGCGCAGACTGAGTGCAAAAGGTATAAATATTCTGGAGATGTATTTAATACAACAACTCTTCTTGTACGTTTCCGAAGATAGCTTCGGAAATTTTCTCATTCATTTGTATTTTCCAGTTGACGCCGTCATTTATCAGATGAATTTCTACATCATGGGAAATGGTGTTGTGATTATTTTCAATACAGGATAAGAGCATTTCCTGTTCTTTTTGTCTTCTGCCTTCTGAGCCAACAGCCAGAGACTCGGAGGTTTCCAGCCATTTTGACAATTCTTCTTTGTATGTTTCCATAATACTGTGAAAATTTACGCTTACAATCGATGCAGTTACGGTTGCCTCGGTATCTTCTTTTTTTTCGCCTAAAATTTTAAAATCAAAGCACTCACTGATTTGTGACGCAACAGCATGAGCAACGGAGCTGTTATAAGTATCCTTCTGTCTCAAAAAGAGTGTCCAGAGCAAGATAAATTTTCATCTGTTCAGCATCAAATTGCTTAATACTGCTAAAATGTGTTTTTACAATTTCTTTTGGACTTAATAAATTACAGTCCGTGACATAAGATAAAAAGTTTCCGGTCAAAGCCTCCTGAAGAGAAGGATTGTGAAGAACCTTCCAGCTTTCCTTTTCCTTTACAAGAGAAAGCTTTGCAGTAATGTTTTTGGTTTTATAATGGTTCTTTTGCAAAAGCTTTTCTAACAGCAGATAAGAGTCGTGGATGGAAAATTCTACTCCGGTAGGCGCAGCATCCTGCTCAATATGCTTTTTTAAGGAAGTCTTGCTGAAATCTTTTGCCAGCTTTTTGGCGTCAATGACAGAAAAGGTTACTTTTGCAGAAGCCTCGTTTTCTCTTTCGGAAATTTTTTCTATTTTGTAATTGAAATCCTTGTAAAATAGAGTAAAGATAGAAGCAACATCTTCTTCCAGCTCCTCTGTGTCCCCATAGTATGGGAGAAGTTCTTCGGCTGCAATGCAATTTTGAATAGTTTGCATATCATCACTTTTTATTTGATTAAATTCTTTTTCAATAGCATGCTTTACAGCCTTTTCTTCCTTGCTCAGACAGGCAGACAGAAGAAAATAAAAAGGCATAGAGAAAGAAGCAGAAATAATTTTTTTGTCCGTTTATTCATGATTATCTCCAATTTTATTCTATATACTGAAGGTAGTTTAACAAAGTCAGAGGCAAGTTGCAACATAATCTGTAACATCTTGCAATGAAATTGCAAGAAAAATGTAAAGAAAATCGTAAAAATTAAGAAAAACAAGGGGACAGGCAGTGGATTTTTGATATACTGATTTCATACAATAGACTAAGAGGGTGGCAGGAAAATAAAATTTGAAGAAGGGAAAGAGTAGGGTATGCAGAAAAAACAAAAAATAATCATCGGAGCCTGTACTGTACTGTGTATAGGAGTAATTGGAGCAGGGATTTTCTTTGTACAGCATAAGGATAAAGGAAATAAAGAGGAGCTTGCTTATGTCATGAGTGTTTCGTCCATGAATGATATGGCAGGCACGCAGAAGCTGGCAGGTGTAGTCGAGTCTCAGAAAACCTTAGATATTCAAAAAGACGCAGAACGAGAAGTAAAAGAAATTTTGGTGAAAACAGGAGATGAGGTGGATGTAGGGACACCTTTATTTACTTATGACACAGAAAAACTAGAAGCAGATTTACAGCAGGCAAATCTGGATTTGGAAAGAGCAGATAATGATATGAAAAATCAGAAGGACCAGATTGCCCAGCTGGAGAAAGAGAAGAAAAAAGCACCGGAAAAGGAGCAGCTTTCTTATACCACCCAGATACAGTCTGCTCAAATGGATTTAAAGAAAAGTGAGTATGAGAAGAAGGCAAAAGAAGTAGAGATTAATCGTATAAAAGTCAGATTGAAAATTCTACGGTTACCAGTGAAATGAAGGGCGTGGTAAAATCTGTGAATAATTCTCAAAACGGAGAAAGTATCAATCCTTATGACGGTTCTTCACAGGCATTTATGACGATTTTGGCAACAGGAGAATACCGTATTAAAGGAAAAGTAAATGAGCAGAATATTACGCAGATTGTAGAGGGAGCTCCGGCAATTATTCGTTCCAGAGTAGATGAAAATGCCGTATGGAAGGGAACTTATACGGCAGTAGATACAAAAAATCCAAACAATAATACCGAGAATATGATGTATGGTGGCAATGAGGACCGGCAGATGACCTCCACTTCCTATCCTTTTTATGTGGAACTGGAGTCTTCGGAAGGATTGCTGTTAGGGCAGCACGTATATATTGAACAGGATACGGGATTAGAAGAAAGAGAAGAGGGAATTTGGCTGGATGAGGCATTTATCGCAGATGTGGATAAAAAACCTTATGTATGGGTAGAGTCGAAAAAAGGTACGCTGGAGAAAAGGACAGTGGTACTCGGAATACATGATGAAAATATGCTTCAGTATAAAATCGAAAGCGGATTAAAATCTTCCGACTATGTGGCTTACCCTCAGGAGTTCTTTAAAGAAGGCGTAAAGATACGCATGAAATGGTGGAGGACATAATGGGAATGCCGGAAGACGACGGAGCAATGCCGGAAGGCGAAATGATGCCGGAGGGAGAAGCCGTTCCTGAGGAAGAGATGATACCGGAGGAAGAAACCATACCAGAAGAAGGTGAAGGAGAAGCTGTGACACCGGAAGGAGCAGTGCCGGAAGGTGAAATAACTGTGGAGTAAAGGAGGCGGGACAATGCGAATAAACGAAAAAAACAGCAAAAATTGCCGCAGTCAGTACAGCAGGTGTGCTTCTTCTTGGCGGAGGTATCTGGTTTGCGGCAGGAAAATTAAAAAAGCCGGAGATAAAAGTCTACTCCATGGAAGAATTGTCTCAGCAGATGTGGGGAGAAACCAACAGTCTGGAGGGCGCAGTTTCCTCCAACGTATCGCAGGAGGTACGTCTGATGGAGAAACAGTTAGTTTCTCAGGTTCACGTACAGGAAGGGCAGGAGGTAAAAGAAGGAGACCCCTTGCTGACCTATGACATGACTTTGGTAAATATTGATCTGGAAATGGAAAAACTGAACAGAGAGCAGCTAAAAGTCAAGAAAAAAGGTCTGGAGAATGAACTGAAAAACCTAAAGGATGATAAAAAGAATATGGCAGTAGGCAGGGTCTATAAGGTTGAATTTCTCAGCAATATAGAAGAAAATCCGGAGATAAAACCGGAGGAACTCAAACCGGAACAGCCGGAGACGCCGCAGGAGCAGGCAAGACCTTCCGGTGTTTACAAAAGACTGTATCGTGACATTACCATTGATAACACAGAATTTCCAAATGATGATGCCATTATAGAAAATGCCATTCCTTATTCGGGAAAGGGCACAAAAGAGGAGCCTTATGTGTATGTATGCCAGAAGGGCGTTCTGATACAGGGTGAATTTTTAAACCAGTTAGCAGGATTTGATGTTTCCGGAAATAGAGTGCGTGAGCCATATTATTGTAAATTAGAAGTGCGAAGTGACAACAGCTTTGACGGAACCTTACAGGCTGCTATGATTTTGGACGGAAGCGCAATAGAAAGCGCCGTGGAACCAAGTGCATGGTTCCGTACCAGATTAGGGAAAAATGAATGGGAAGAAATGCTGCCTGAGGAAGATGTTCCGCAGGGGGAAGTGCTTCCTGAGCTGCCGGACGGAACCGGAAATGAAATTCCGGAGGAGGAGATTGTAGGCGGATATTCTAAAGAGGAATTAGAAAAAGCATTAAAGAAAAGGAAAAAGAAATCAAGACCACGGAACTGGATATAAAAGAAGCAGATTTGAAAATTAAAAAGGTAGAACAGGAGCTTCAAAGCGAGACAGTAACCAGTACGGTAAACGGTACTGTGAAAAAAGTGGGAGACCCTGCCAAGGGAGAGATAGACGGCGACCCTTTTATTATTGTTGAAAGCAGCGGAGGTGTTTACATTAAAGGCGTAGTAAGCGAAGCTTACTGGAAAAAGTACAGCCGGGACAGCTTGTAACCGGTATGGCTTATGAGTCAGGCACATTTTTTGAAGCAGAGGTAAAAGAAGTTTCTCCTTATCCTGCCAGCGGTTATCAAAGCTATGACGGCAGAGAACTTACCTATTATCCTTTTACCGCATACATTGCAGACAGCACAGGATTAAAGGATAATGAAATGGTGAGTATGGATTTGCCCGCAGACGAAGGCGGAATGTCAGGCTTATTTATCGGCAAAGAATATATTCGAAGCAAAAACGGAGAAGACTTTGTTTATAAAGAAGGGAAAAACGGAAAGCTGGAAAAGCAGCCAATACGTACAGGACAGACCTTTTACGGTTCGATAGTAGAAGTGAAAGACGGCTTGACTATGGAAGACCATATTGCATTTCCTTATGGCAAAAAGGTAAAAGAAGGAGCAAAGGTAAAACGTGCTTCTTTGATGGAAGAAAATATATTTTAAGAAAGGAAAGCAGCACAATGATTGAAAATATTAGATTGTCTTTTCAGGGGATTTGGCACATAAAATGCGTTCCTTTTTGACCATGCTGGGAATTATTATCGGTATCGCATCTTTAATATCTATTGTGTCTACAATCAAAGGAACAAATGAACAGATTAAGAAAAACCTCATTGGCGAAGGAGATAATGTGGTAGATGTTTATCTCGGTCAGGGAGGAAGTGAATACGAGATGGAATATCAGGGTGTTCCGGAGGGTGTGCCTGTGATAACAAAAGAGCAGAAAGAGAAAATAGCAGATTTGGATGAAGTCACGAATGTAACCTGTTATCAGGCGAGAAAATATGCAGACAGTGTATTTTATCAGAATAAAACCATGAATGGCGGCGCTGTGTTTGGGATTGATACAGATTATCTGGATACCTGCGGATATCAGATTATCAGAGGAAGAGGTTTTTCCAAAAGCGATTATGGAAAATTTCAGAAGGTAGTCTTGATTGATGAAACTGCTTCCAGCAACTTTTTTGAAAAAGGAGAGGAAATCGGAAAGGTTATAGAAATCAAAGGAGAACCTTTTACAGTAGTGGGTGTGATAAAAAAGACAGAGGAATTTGAGCCTGTTATTAACAGCAGAGAAGAATATTACACTTATTACAATGAAAGCAGCGGTATGGTTTTAGTACCCGACAGTACATGGCCGATTATTTATCGGTATGATGAACCGCAGCTGGTGTCCGTGAAAGCCACTTCTCCGGAAAGCATGAGTGCGGCAGGGAAAAAACAGCAGAAATTTTAAATGAAAGCATTGTTTCTGCAACCGGCGATATTAAATATAAGCCAGAGATATGATGGAAAAGGCAAAAGACTTGCAGCAGATTAGTGAAAGCACCAATCGCCAGCTTTTGTGGATTGCCAGTATTTCTCTCCTTGTAGGCGGCATCGGCGTTATGAATATTATGCTGGTGTCTGTGACAGAAAGAACAGGGGAAATTGGTCTGAAAAAGGCGATAGGGGCAAACAAGAGAAGAATTTTGGGGCAGTTTCTTACAGAGGCAGCCGTGCTTACCAGTATCGGTGGAATTTTAGGTGTTTTTGCAGGCGTTATTTTATCGGCTGTAATTGCCAAAATGTCAGGTGCACCGATGGTAATCAGTGTACCGGCGGCTGTATTGGCAGTTGTTTTTTCAACGGTAATTGGTTTGATTTTTGGTTTATTGCCATCTGTGAAAGCGGCAAATCTCAGTCCGATTGAAGCTTTAAGAAGAATGTAAAGGAAAAACAGAGCTGTTGTTTTATAAAACGACAGCTCTGTTTTTGAAGAAAAATGATTGTATTTGAAGGTACTGTATGGTATCATTAAGAACAATGACCTAAAATTAGGAAAGGGAGCTGAGAATGATGGGGAAAAAGAAAATCGCAATTATTACAGACAGCAATAGCGGTATCACTCAGAAAGAAGCACAGCAGTTAGGTATTACCGTACTGGCAATGCCATTTTATATTGATGAACAGTTGTTTTTAGAAGATATTACTTTGACGCAGGAAGAATTTTATAAACGGTTGGCAGAAGATGCAAATATTTCAACTTCTCAGCCTTCACCTGCGGATGTTATGGAAACATGGGAAACACTTTTGGAGGAATATGATGAGCTTGTACACATTCCCATGTCAAGCGGATTAAGTAACTCCTGTCAGACTGCCATGGTGCTGGCAAAGGAGTTTCATGACAGAGTACAGGTAGTGGATAATCAGCGCATCTCCGTTACCCAGCGTCAGTCGGTTTTAGATGCTATGGAACTGGCAAGGGCAGGTAAGGATGCAGCCGAGATAAAAGAAATTCTGGAGAAGGAAGCAGGAGAGTCCAGTATTTATATTACATTGGAAACCTTAAAATACCTGAAGAAAGGCGGAAGAATTACACCGGCAGCAGCAGCTCTTGGTACTGTATTAAACTTAAAACCGGTTCTGCAAATTCAGGGAGATAAGTTAGATGCTTTTTCAAAAGCAAGAGGAAAGAAGCAGGCAAAACGTACCATGCTTCAGGCGATGAAAGCAGATTTGGAAGGCAGATTTAAAGAGTACGCAGACAGAGATTTAATTTGCTTACAGGCGGCTTATGCAGGCAATGAAGAAGAAGCTATGGAATGGAAAAAAGAGCTGGAAGGTCAGTTTCCGGGTATGCCGGTATATATGGCGCCGCTGTCTCTGAGTGTGGCATGCCATATCGGACAGGGAGCTTTAGCCGTAGCAGCATCAAAAAAGTGGAAGTGGAGTAACAGGCAGATGAAGAAAATTATAGAAAAATTGAGGAAGCAGTAAAAGAAGCATTTGTAGCTTCAGAGTATGACGAAAAATTTGCAAAAGTGACAGTGTCAAATCGTCCTGATTTATGTGAATATCAGTGTAATGGTGCTATGGCGGCAGCAAAGACTTATAAGAAAGCGCCGATTATGATTGCAAACAGCGTAGTGGAAAAATTGCAGGACAATGAAATGTTTGAAAGTGCAGAGGCAGTTAATCCTGGTTTTATCAATCTTAAATTAAACAAAGAATTTCTGTCAGGATACTTAAACGATATGTTGGCAGACGAAAAGCTTTCCGTAGAGGAAGCCAAAAATCCAAAACAATCGTCATTGACTATGGCGGACCGAACGTTGCGAAGCCTCTCCATGTAGGACATTTACGTTCTGCAATTATTGGAGAAAGCATTAAGAGAATGGGACGCTTCTTAGGGCATAAAGTGATTGGCGATGTGCACTTGGGTGACTGGGGACTTCAGATGGGCTTGATTATTACAGAACTCTCCAAAAGACAGCCGGATTTAGTGTACTTTGATGAGAATTATGAAGGCGAGTATCCAAAAGAAGCTCCGTTTACCGTAAGTGAATTGGAAGAAATTTATCCTACTGCCAGCGGTAAATCAAAAGAAGATGAAGCATATAAAAATGAAGCCTTGGAGGCAACTCTTCAGCTTCAGAAGGGAAGAAGAGGTTACCGTGCTTTATGGCAGCATATTATGGAGGTCTCTGTCACAGACTTAAAGAAAAACTATGCCAAATTAAAAGTAGATTTTGATTTATGGAAAGGTGAAGCGGATGCAGACGCCTACATTCCTGCTATGGTGGATTATTTAAAAGAGAACGGTTACGCCTATCTGGATCAGGGTGCTCTTGTAGTGGATGTAAAAGAAGAAACCGATACAAAAGAAATTCCGCCGTGTATGATTTTGAAATCAGATGGGGCTTCTCTGTATAATACAACTGATTTGGCAACCATTGTACAGCGTATGGAAGATTACAAGCCTGATGAGATTATTTATGTGGTTGACAAACGTCAGGAGTTGCACTTTGTTCAGGTGTTCCGTTGTGCAAAGAAAGCAAAACTGGTAGATGAAAATACACAGTTATCCTTTGTCGGTTTTGGTACCATGAACGGAAAAGACGGAAAACCGTTTAAGACAAGAGAAGGCGGTGTTATGCGATTAGAACGTCTGATTGCAGAAATCAATGAGGAAATGTTCAAGAAAATCACAGAAAACCGCAGTGTAAAAGACGAAAACGCAGAAAAGACAGCACAGATGGTTGGATTATCTGCAATTAAATACGGCGATTTATCCAATCAGGCATCTAAGGATTATGTATTTGATATTGAACGCTTTACTTCCTTTGAAGGGAATACAGGTCCGTATATTTTATACACCATTGTTCGTATTAAATCTATTTTAAGCCGTTATGCAGAAAGCGGAAAAAATATAGACAAAAAAGCAATGAAAGCTGCTGTAAATGACAGTGAAAAGGCGCTGATGTTAGAATTGTCTCGCTTTAATTCTATTATTGCACCTGCATTTGAGGAAAAAGCACCTCATAGAATTTGTTCTTATATTTATGACTTGGCAAATGCTTTTAACAGCTTTTATCATGAAACAAAGATTTTATCAGAAGAAGATGAAGATAAGAAAGCATCTTGGATTTGTTTGTTAACATTGACAGAAAAAGTATTAGAAACCTGTATTGATTTACTGGGATTTGATGCACCGGATAGAATGTAAAAAGACTCTCTGCAAAGGAAAAGAAGAACCTTTGCAGAGAGTCTTTTTCGTTATTTTGAATAAGCGTTATAAGGGATTTGTCCGATTGTTTTAAAAATGTGCACATAAGAGGAAAAATAGGAGAAAATAATTGCAAAATATAACAATGAATAGTATTATTAAGAAAAATGTTTGTGCAGAATGCATGAGCGTTAAAAAGAAAGGAGAACGTTATGAAAAAAAGAAACATGAAAGTATTCAGTTTGCTTTTGGCAGCAAGTATGACTGTTCCGCAGTTAGCCGACTATTCACAGCTTTCCGGACTTACCGTAGTACATGCGGCAGTCAATGAACAGTCATCAGAAAAGCAGTAACTGAAGTATGGCGTCACTTTACATCAGGTGCGACAAATGACAATGCAAAGAAACCGGCAGTATTGAAGAACACTAATGAAAATGCCATTGATCCTGCTGGAGGAGAAATCAGTCTTGTATTAAAAACTTCACAGAATTCTGCATTAAACAGAATTCAGATTTGCCCGTACTGTAGATGGAGGCAACTTCATCAATGCAGCAGGATTTGATGCAAGCAGTAAATGGTTCTTCGAATATAAAGCTGATGGTTTAAGTGGTAATTGGCCGGGACTTGGTGTTTCTGAATGGAATGCAAATGAAGAAGTTCCAATTGTGATTTCTTGGAAAGAAAATGTTTATACTGTCACAATTAAAGGACAAAAATGCGCAGAACAGACAGTGCCTGCTACGTTCATAGAAGCATTAAAAGGCGGAAGCTTTGCGATTAAAGCAGGTACTTGGGGCGAGGAAATAACAGATATCTACTTTAAAGATGTTCAGATTAAGAACAGCAAGGGCGAAGTTGTTGTAGAAAAAGGCGCTGATACATGGGAAGTTTCCACTGGAAATGGTGAAGCTTTTGAAGCCGGTAAAGAAGTTACAACAGTATCTTTAACAGGTAAGGTCGTTGATAAAGAGAAAAATCCAGTTGCAGGAGCTACGGTAACTGTTGGTGATAAGAGCGCAACAACAGGAGAAGATGGTAGTTGGGCACTGGAGGGTGTTGAACCAGGTGAAGTTGAAATTGTAGTAACAAAAGAAGGTTATAAGAGCACAACAACAAGAGCAACCATTGAAAAAGAAGACAAAGTCATTGATGATATTACTTTATCCACAGGTGATGCAGTAGATTTCGAAGATGCAGCAGACGAAAGTATTTCTTCTGATGAAATGAAGGTGGCGATTGACAGTAAGTTCCCACGAGTAGCAGGCTACGAAATCTTAAAGGGCAATGGTGCAGGCAAGAAAATGTATGGTCAGACAGAAAAATTGGACACAATCGTGCTCAATCAGACAAAGGCTGACGATAAAACCGGTATTGCAGTAAAACCGGAAGTTACCTCTGAAAAAAATAAAGAAGGCAATAAAATGGTTTACACCATGAAGGTTGACGATAAAGAAAACAACATTCATGCAACCATCAAGGCAGAACTGGTAGCAGAGAAAAATACACTTGCTTTCAACATTACATCTGTAGAAAGAGAAAAAGGTTCTGAATTAGTAAAAACTATTAATATTCCAAACCATAATCTGGTATCTGTAAGAACTTCTCAGGCAGGTGCAAGATTTGACGGTGCGAATATGTCAAACAATACAAAGCAAAGTGGAGATACACATCAGGATGTTGCTTCCATGGCAGCAGGCAAAACAGGTTATATGTATGCATTTGTATCTGATGCTGATTTAAGTGCAGGTCTTTGGAGTAATTCTGAAAATAATGTAAATCGTGACTGGCAGCGTGTTGTAGCTAATGCAGCTGAAAAAGACGGATATCGTGAAACTGGTTTAAGCAGTAACTACTGGACATGGCAGAAAGGCGAAGATTATAGAGAAGAAAGTAAAGATTACGAACTTCCTTCCACAAAGATTGCCATTACAGCAGATGAAAATAACGATGCAAAAGTAGATTGGCAGGACGGTGCGATTGCATATCGTGATATTATGAACAATCCAAAGGGAAGTGAATTAGTTCCTGACAGAACTGCAATTCGTATTGCAATGAACTTCTCCAGTCAGGCACAGAACCCATTCCTGATGACATTGGATAATGTTAAAAAAGTATACTTAAATACAGACGGTCTTGGACAGAGCGTTCTGTTAAAGGGTTACGGAAGTGAAGGACATGACTCCGGACACTTGAATTACGCTGACATTGGTACTCGAATTGGTGGCGCAGAAGATATGACCACTCTTATGAAAGAGGGTGCAAAATACGGAGCTACCTTTGGTATTCATGTAAATGCCAGTGAAACATATCCAGAATCTATTTACTTCGAAGAAGATAGATTGATGAAAGGTTCCAATGGAAAATATTCCTATGGTTGGAACTGGCTGGATCAGGGTATTAATATCAATGCAGATTACGATTTAAAACATGGTCGTGAACAGCGTTTCTTAGATTTAAAAGAAAAACTGGATAAAGCAGATCCGGACGGAAAGAATGACCTTGACTTCATTTATGTAGACGTATGGGGCAATGGTCAGTCCGGTGATAATGGTACATGGGCAAGCCGTCAGCTGGCAAAAGAAATCACAGAAACATGTGATTGGCGATTAGCAGGTGAATGGGGACATGCAAATGAGTATGACTCTACATTCCAGCACTGGGCAGCAGACCTTACTTATGGTGGAGCAGCAAATAAAGGTATCAACAGTGCTATTACAAGATTTATTCGTAACCACCAGAAAGACTCATGGGTTGGTGATTACCCAAGCTACGGAGGAGCAGCTGTAAATCCACTTCTTGGTGGATATGATATGAAAGACTTCGAAGGCTGGCAGGGAAGAAATGATTATAAAGGATATATTGAAAATCTCTTTGATGATGATGTATCTACTAAATTCCTTCAGCATTACGAAGTGATGCAGTGTAGATGGAAATCCTACTACTGTTGCAGGTTCTACATGGACTCCTGAAATGAAGGTTGTACTTCAGGATAAGGAAAGAAAACAGACGATTACAGTAGAAAGACAGTCTAACAACGGAAGTGATGCAGGTTATAGCTTGAGAACCATGAAGTTTGATGACGGAAATGGTGAAAGAGTTATCATGGATGGTGAAAAATACTTAATTCCATGGTACTGGGATGCAAACGGTGAATCTTTAGGAGATAACTATAAACTCTATCACTGGAATCAGGCTGGCGGAACTTCTACATGGACACTTCCGGCAGGATGGGAAAATGCAAAAGTTTACGAGCTTACAGAAAACGGTAAGAAAGAAGTAACAAATGCAACAGTATCCGGTGGTCAGATTACAATTGATGCAACAGCAAAAACACCTTATGTTCTTTATAAAACAGAAGCTAAGAACCCAACAAATGAAGAGTTGAAATGGAGTGAAGGAACTCACCTTGTTGATACAGGATTTAACAGTGCTTCTTTAGAACAGTGGAAGATTTCAGGTGAAGCAGAAGCTGCTCAGATTATCCACAGTGCAGGATTTAACCCAATGTTGCGTTTGAACAACCAGACAGATGAAGTAGTACTGGAGCAGAAAGCCAAAGGTCTTGAAAAAGGAAAACAGTATGTGGCTATGGTTGCAGTAGATAATAGAAGTGATGCAAAAGCTTATCTGGAAGTTACATCCGGTGATAAAACAACATCTAACTACACAACAAAATCTATTGCGAAAAATTACAGTCAGGCAGATGCTCATAATACAAATGCAAGTAATGCGACAATTCAAGGTCAGGGAAGTTACTTCCAGAATATGTATGTATTCTTTACAGCAGGTGAAGATGGAACAGCAACTATCAAACTGAAACGTGACAAAGGTGAAGGCGAAGTTTACTTTGATGATTTAAGAATTGTTCAGAATAATTCTAAAAACTTCGTATCTGACAATAAATTTGTACAGAACTTTGAAACAGTTCCACAGGCTTATGGCCATTCGTAGTTGGTGGAGCAGAAGGCGTTACAGATAACCGTACTCATTTATCTGAAAAGAATAAAAAAGATTCAAAATATACATCAGCAGGCTGGTTTACAAAGAAGTTGGACGATGTATTGGAAGGTGACTGGTCCTTAAAGACAAATGGTCTGACACAGAGAGGAAACTTGATTTATCAGACAATTCCACAGAACTTCCGTTTTGAAGAAGGTGTTACATATAATGTAAGCTTTGATTATCAGTGTGGTTCTGAAGGAACTTATGCATTAGCAGTTGGTAACGGAGAGGTAGAAGACGGAAATGTAGAATATACACCGTTAGAGTCTTCTATTCCAAAGGGACAGAAAGCAGAAACAAAACACTACAAATTCCGTATTACAGGTTCAGAAGGCGGACAGAGCTGGTTTGGTATTCAGTCTACAACAAAAGGTCCGGATCTTCAGAATACAAGTGGCGGAGATGCTGACTTTGGTGGATACAAGGATTTTGTTTTAGATAATCTTGTAATTGAAAAATCCAAAGCACAGAAAGTAAAGCTGGAAACTTTAGTAGCTGAAAATCAAGGTCGTTACGAAGTAAATTACAGTGCTAAAACATGGAAAACATTTACAGAAGCTATGAAAAATGCAAATGAAGCATTAGATAACTTTGATGCAGATCAGGCAACTGTAGATAAAGCATATGAAAAATTAGATAAGGCAATCAAAGGTCTGGAAGTAATCGGTGCAACAATGTCCGGTACAGTTACAGATACAGAAGGAAATCCAATCGAAAATATCACAGTAAGCGTGAAAATGAAGGATAAAACAATCAAGACTGTTACAGACAGTAACGGACAGTATGTCCTTCCGGGTGTTTTATTCGGCGATTGGAAAGTAACAGCAGACAGTCCTATTTGGGCAAAAGCAACAGCTGATATTAAGTCCACAAAAGATAATCTTGAATTTACACAGGACTTCCAGTTGAAGGATACACAGTCTTCATTAGAAGGACATGTAACAGCCGTTGGTAAAAATGTAGAAGATGCAACAGTATCTCTTACAGGTAAGAGTGAAGTAGAAGCAATTAAGACAGATGCAAAGGGTGCAT
>ENA-OQIC01000442-OQIC01000442.1-human-gut-metagenome-genome-assembly--contig:-NODE-442-length-18613-cov-2.824786_pt1 | contig 18613 bp, 18 predicted proteins | sample MGYA00242572_ERZ504736 | MGnify/ENA primary metagenome ERZ504736 (study PRJEB26092, sample SAMD00036201) | human gut metagenome | host: Homo sapiens | study: EMG produced TPA metagenomics assembly of... | reverse complement strand
AGCTAATAGTAAGAAAAATGCGTCTCCTGTGGTTCGTAAGGCCATAGCGAAGATTAAAGCTGAATGCCGTGATGGGGAAAAAGTGATACTTCGTTTTCCTGCCGGACGTTACAATTTTCATGAAGCGGGTTCTACCGTGCGTGAATATTATATTTCCAATCACGACCAGGACAATCCTAAAAAAGTGGGGATTGCCTTGGAGGATATGAAAAACCTGACTATTGACGGGCAGGGTTCCGAATTTGTGTTCTATGGAAGAATGATTCCGGTTTCTTTGCTTCGTTCGGAGAATTGTGTATTGAAAAGCTTTAGCATTGATTTTGAACAGCCCCATATTGCTCAAGTACAAGTGTAGAGAATGATCCGGAAAAAGGAATCACGTTCGAACCTGCACCATGGGTCGATTACCGCATCAGTAAGGATTCGGTATTCGAAGGACTGGGTGAAGGCTGGGTGATGAGATATTCATGGGGCATTGCTTTCGATGGCAAAACGAAACATGTGGTATATAATACCAGTGATATCGGTTGTCTACCAAGGGAGCTTTTGAAGTGGCTCCCCGCCGGATTTGCTCTCCAAAGTGGAAAGATGCACGTCTGGTGCCCGGCACAGTGGTGGCTATGCGTGGATGGGGACGTCCGACTCCGGGCATTTTCATGTCACATGATGTGAATACTTCCTTGCTTGATGTCAAAGTACATTATGCCGAAGGTATGGGATTGCTGGCACAGCTTTGCGAAGATATTACGCTTGATGGTTTTGGAGTCTGCCTGAAAGGCGATAATGATCCGCGCTATTTTACAACGCAGGCAGATGCTACGCACTTTTCCGGATGTAAGGGAAAGATTGTCTCAAAGAATGGTTTGTATGAAGGAATGATGGATGATGCCATTAATGTACATGGTACGTATTTGAAAGTCATCAAGCGTGTGGATGATCATACGCTGATAGGACGTTATATGCACGATCAATCCTGGGGCTTTGAATGGGGACGTCCGGGTGACGATGTTCAGTTTGTACGTTCGGAAACAATGGAGTTGATTGGCAAGCAGAATCAGATTACTGCTATTCGTCCGTATGATAAGGGTGAGATACAAGGTGCCCGTGAGTTCAGCATTACTTTTAAAGAGGCAATCGATCCTGCTATTAACGAAAAAAGTGGCTTTGGTATTGAAAACCTGACATGGACTCCTGAAGTGTTATTTGCCGGTAATACGATTCGTAATAACCGCGCTCGCGGTACACTATTCAGTACTCCTAAAAAGACGGTGGTGGAGGACAATTTGTTTGACCATACTTCCGGTACGGCTATATTGCTGTGTGGCGATTGCAATGGCTGGTTCGAGACAGGTGCTTGCCGTGATGTCACCATTCGTCGCAATCGTTTTATCAATGCGCTTACTAATATGTTCCAGTTTACCAATGCAGTAATCTCTATCTATCCGGAAATACCTAATCTGAAAGATCAGCAAAAGTACTTCCATGGTGGTAAAGATGGAGGTATCGTGATTGAGGATAATGAATTCGATACGTTTGATGCACCGATTCTTTATGCAAAATCTGTAGATGGGTTGATATTCCGTAACAATGTGATCAAAACCAATACAGAGTTTAAGCCCTTCCACTGGAATAAAGATCGATTCTTGTTGGAACGAGTGACAAACGTGAAGATTTCAGAGTGAAATCCGCCTCTGTAAAAACACTTATAAATGTATGAAGAGAATTTTATTGTTCCTTTTGGCCTGTTGTCCTATGCTTCTTTGTGCACAGGAAGATAACAGTAAGTATCTGGCCGGTGCAGTGCCCGTAGTCAACGGAAAAGTCATTTTTACAGAAGTAATTCAAGCTTCCGATATGTCGAAACGGCAGATCTATGATGCTTTGTTAAAATGGGCAGAGAAGCGTTTTACACCTTCAAAAGGACAGAAGGGAGAGTCGCCTATTTTGATGAGAAAAAAGGCAGATTGCATGTTTGGGTGAAGAGTATTTGCAACTTTCGGCAACGAATAGCTTCTTCTTGGATCGTGCTACTATTAAATACCGGCTGGTGATTAACTGCCTGGACGGTTCCTGTAAGATGGAGATGTACAACATTTCTTATTTTCATGGTGATGATACAGAGATGGAGCGGAAGATTGGATCACGGATGAGACCGGATTGAATAAAGCCAAAACGAAAGTGGTTGCCAAATATGGAAAACTCCGTATCAAAACAATCGATCTGTTTGATGACTTGACGGAGCAGGTTACGAAAACGCTGGGAGGAGCAAAATCAGAGGTTCCTCTATTGGCAAAAGAACCTAAAGTTACTCCGGAAGTATTCGATCGGGAACTTCCAAAGGCTGTGGAGCAGGGAGCTATGGCAGGGTATAAACATATTCCTGCTGATAAGATTCCGGGTAATATCATTAAAATGCTCTCTGAAGATTGGATGTTGATTACAGCCGGTACGGAAGATAAATACAACATGATGACAGCCAGCTGGGGCGGACTGGGGTATCTCTATAATAAGCCGGTTTCATTCTGTTTTATTTATCCTACACGCTATACTTATCAATTGATGGAAAAGAATGATACATATACTATCAGCTTTTATACAGAGACTTATCGGGATGCTTTGAAATATTGCGGTAGTCATAGTGGCGAAGATGTTGATAAAGTGAAAGGCGCCGGATTGACTCCTCTTACTACTCCTTCGGGCAGTAAAGCTTTCTCTGAAGCATGGATGATCATAGAATGTAAGAAGATGTTATCCCAGCCGATCACTCCCGGAGCCTTTGATACTCCGGAGTTGAAAGAAGCATGGAAGGATAAATCTTTGCATACGATGTATATCGGTGAGATAATGAATGTGTGGGTCAAATAAAGCAATTAATTATTGATAAGTATCCATTCTGAATTATCAATTAAAGCAGTATCTTTGCACGCAAAAACCAAGTGAACGGAATGAGCGTGCAAAGATATTTTATTTATTTAGCCTATGATGGCACCCATTATCATGGATGGCAGATTCAGCCTAACGGAATCAGTATACAAGAATGTCTGATGAAGGCACTTGCCACCTTTCTGAGGAAAGATACGGAAGTGATTGGGGCGGGACGGACCGATGCCGGGGTACATGCGTCTCTGATGGTTGCCCACTTCGACTACGAAGGTGAACCTTTGGATGTGGATAAAGTAGCTGAGAAGCTGAATCGTCTTTTGCCGCAGGATATTTCGGTCTATAAGGTCTGTCGGGTAAAGCCGGATGCTCATGCAAGGTTCGATGCAACAGCACGTACTTACAAGTATTACATCACTACTGTAAAATTCCCGTTCAATCGTCAATATCGTTATCGGATACATAATCCGCTCGACTTTCAAAAGATGAATGAGGCAGCCCTGACATTATTTCATTATTCGGACTTTACGAGTTTTAGTAAGTTGCATACAGATGTAAAAACCAATATTTGTAAGATTATGCATGCCGAATGGACTCAGGAGGATGAATATACCTGGGTGTTTACCATCCAGGCGGACCGCTTTTTGCGTAATATGGTACGTGCCATTGTCGGTACGCTTCTGGAAGTGGGGCGTGGCAAACTGTCAGTCATTGACTTCCGTAAAATAATAGAGCAGCAGAATCGCTGTAAAGCCGGTACTTCAGCTCCCGGAAATGCCCTCTTCCTGGTTAATGTAGAATATCCTCAGGAGATATTCGAATAAGCCTATAGCTTCTAATTTAAAGAATTCTATTATGTGGTTACTTCTTGCTTTTCTCTCAGCGACATTGCTGGGCTTTTATGACGTGTTTAAAAAGAAAGCGTTGAAAGACAATGCGGTTTTACCGGTGTTGTTCTTCAATACACTTTTTTCCAGTCTTATATTTCTTCCTTTTATTTTGTTGTCGGCATTTGCGCCGGAGTGCTGGGGGTACTATGCTCGATGTACCGGTGGTGGATGGGAAGTACATAAATTTATTATTATTAAATCATTTATTGTTCTTTCCTCGTGGATACTCGGATATTTCGGGATGAAACATCTGCCTATTACTATTGTAGGACCGATTAATGCCACCCGTCCCGTAATGGTGCTTGTGGGAGCCATGCTGGTATTTGGCGAGCGCTTGAATCTCTATCAGTGGATCGGCGTGATGTTGGCCATTATTTCTTTTTTTATGCTGAGTCGTTCGGGGAAGAAGGAAGGTATTGACTTTAAACATAACAAGTGGATACTTTTCATTATTCTGGCAGCCGTAGCGGGTGCGGTAAGTGGCTTGTATGATAAATTCCTGATGAAGCAGCTGCCTCCCATGGTCGTACAGTCGTGGTATAATGTGTACCAAATGTTTATTATGTGTCCCATTCTTGCGCTTCTTTGGTGGCCGAAACGTAAGTCATCTACTCCGTTCCGTTGGGATTGGGCTATCATTTTTATTTCCATCTTTCTCTGTGCTGCCGATTTTGTTTACTTCTATGCATTGAGCTATGAAGATTCCATGATTTCGATTGTCTCGATGGTTCGACGGGGAAGTGTGATTGTATCTTTCCTTTTCGGTGCTATGGTGTTCCGTGAAAAGAATTTAAAAAGCAAAGCGATTGACCTTATTCTGGTGTTAATAGGAATGATATTCCTATATTTGGGAACTAAATAAGAACGTAAAGAAACAAGATTATCAGATATGAAAAAGTCTACTCTTACCCTCCTGTTATTTATTCTGGGTATTTCTTCTTCCTTTTCTGTCGGAGCACAGGAAGCTAAAACGGTGTTTGTGAATATACCTGACTCGCTTTGTCCGTTGCTGTCATCAGTGAACCGGGCAGATTGTATCGATTTTATTGAAAGTAAAATGAAAGCTCAGGTGACCAACCGTTTCGGGGGCAAGTCGGAGATGACGGAGTTAAGTCCCGATTATGTGTCTCTGCAAATGTCTGACGCAAGCAATTGGCAGATGAAGTTATTGCCGTTGAATGATACAACGAAAGTGGTTTGCGCCGTTTCTACAGTTTGCGCTCCGGCATGCGACAGTCATATCCGGTTCTATACCACGGACTGGAAAGAGCTTCCCGTCACCGACTTTTTGCCGTCGGTTCCTCAGATGAATGATTTCTTCACCTCTTCCGATTCTACCGACTATGACTTTATCGATGCCCGCCTGCAAGCGGATATGACTTTGATGCAAGCAGAACTGTCCAAAGAGAATGGGACATTGACTTTTACTTTGACAACTCCGGAATATATGGAAAAAGAAACGGCGGAAAAACTGAAACCGTTTCTCCGCCGTTCAATAGTTTACACCTGGAAGGATGGGAAGTTTATCCCAGACACTCTTTGATGTATGCCTCCATTTCGGGGGTATGTTCTTCTACGCTTTGCAATAGTTTGAACTGTGCTTTGGTACGTACCAGGTTGTGTTCGGGATACTTGATCTTATAGTAAGTATCGCCGTTGATATAGTCTGCCAGGAAGCGTACACATTGCATGTAAGGGAAGAGAGCGGCTGCATAAGGCAGGTTCTCTATTTCGATCGGAGTAAGGAATGAACCGGCTCCTTCCAGATATCCCTTAGTAAATGCTTTGAATATCTCCATATTGAAATTGACATTGTCCAGATTCTTATCGTCTTCATCTCCGGTATTGGCTCCTGTGCGCAGGAAGTCTCCATAGTCGGAGAAGATAAAGCTTGGCATTACTGTATCGAGATCGATTACGCAGAGCACTTTACCATCTTCGTCGAACATCATGTTGTTCACTTCGTATCACAGTGGCATACGCGTTTAGGCAGTTTGCCTTCGCGATACAGACGTTCGGCCTTACACATTTCATCTGCACGTTTTTCTATTTCATCCAGATAATACTGTACCTCGGCTACTCGTCCGGCTGCATTGGCAGCTACGGCCTCACGAAGTTGTTTCAGGCGGAACTCCATATTGTGGAAGTCAGGAATAGTTTCGCCCAATGTTGCCGGAATGTCAGCCAACATTGCCTGGAAGTTACCGAAAGCTGCTCCGGCATAATAAGAATACTCGGGATTCACAGTCTCATAAGTTTTGGCACGTGGGATGAATACCATTACACGCCAATAGCTGTCACCGTCAAACCAATATGTTTTGCCTTCTTCCGTCGGGAGGAAAGTCAAGACTTTGCGATCAACGTCTGTCTCTCCGGCTTCCGTCAGTTTCTTGCGGATGTGTCCCGTCACGGCAGCAATGTTATCCTGAAGCATTTCCACATTCTGGAAAATTGCATGGTTGATGCGTTGCAACACATAATCGGGAGCGTCTGCTTCGGTAGTGTTAACTTTGTAAGTGTCGTTAATCAGGCCGGCGCCAAGTGGTTTGATTTCGCCTACTGTGCCTTGTACTTTGAATTTAGATACGATACTAAGTAAATCTTTCATGGTTTTTATTTTTAAGTTAGTTTATCTTGGTACGATTGTGAATCCCCATTTGTATTCCTGGTTTGCCGGAATATTGTAACCCGGTTCCGGACGTGCACCCCAACTGTTGTAACCGGCTACGCCCTGTTGCTTCATGTCCACACATACTTCTACGAAGTTCCTTGGTGTGATATCATTGATATGTGTCTTTCTCGGCAGTTGATCTTTGGCTTTGCTTTCGTCGTGAACCAATTCGCCGGCATCACGGTTCAGCCATTGATAGGGGCGGGATACGGTTTCTTCTCCGTCAAAGTCCTCTACCGAATTGCGCAGTGCATTGAAACCGATCGTCTTGTCTGCATAAATAGTCAGTCCTTTACCGCCTTTTTTATTCAGGGTCAACCAACGGGTATCGGTATGGTGTCCGTTTTCCTGCGGACGTACGTATGGGAAGTACATTTGGTCGGCAGTCGTTTTATACAGGTCGATCAATGTACCCGCATTGCGGTCTATATAATTTTCTTCCGGTCCGCGTCCGAAATATTCCACTTGGTTCATTTCTGCAGGCAGACGGAAACGTACACCGATACGGGGTACTTCCAGTTTGGAGGCAGCCTTGCGCGCTGCATCGCTGCCGGGAGTGAAAGTAGCCATCAGGGTTGCTTCCGAGGCTTCGGTTTTGGCAGCTTCCATATCGGTAGAAGTGAAAGTGAAATCGGCTTTTACTACGCCCGAAGGAGAGATGCGGTATGTAACAATGTAAAGGTTGCCGGCAGCCAGCAGATAGTTAGCTGTCAATACGGCATCTTTGCCGTCCATAACGATGTTGGCGTCCACTACATTGAAGTTTTTGCTCGACTGTTTCCATACTTGCAGGCGTTTGGGGTTACCATTGCCATAGTCGTTGTCGTTCGGTGCACGCCAGAAGTTCGGCTGAAGTCCGAAGCCATCTTTAAAGTATTCGGTTCCACCTACCTTATAGGAAGAAACCAGACCGGTCTTCTTATCGAATACGAAGTTTACTTTTGAAGAAGACGCTGTCAGTTCATTGCCTTCTGCCGATACTTTCAGAGCCGGACCACCGGTAGCGAAAGTACGTTCGCCCGGTTCGATAGGCAGACGGAACTGTTCGTATGCTATTTCATGTCCAACGGGGATTAACGGTTCCAGTTCGGTAGTCGTTACGTTGAAGTATATAAAATACTCAGTTCCGGGTTTGATTTCAGTCGCTTGTCGCGATCGTGATTTCTTTGCTTCCCTGCGGTTCCACATTGACAGACATTTTGCCGCCTTTCACTGTTTTGCCATTGGCCTTAATGGTATATGAGATCATATACTTCTGCAGGTTCGTGAAGTAGAAACGATTCTTGACCAGGAATTTTCCATTAGCCGGATCCACCGCTTCGAAAGCCACGTTCTGGTGAACATACTTCACTTCGGCCATAGCCGGATGCGGAGTACGGTCCGGACTTACAATACCGTTACAGTTAAAGTTACCGTCGTTCGGAGTGTTTACCCCATAGTCACCACCGTATGTCCAGAAGTGGCGTCCGTTTTCGTCTACTGCGTCAATGCCCTGGTCTACCCAATCCCAAATGTATCCACCCTGCAGGTTCGGATATTTATAGATTGCTTTCCATTGATCCCAAAGGTTACCGTTTGAGTTACCCATGGCATGTGAATATTCAGAAGGAACAATCGGGCGGTCACTGCCGCGTTTGCCCATTGCCTCCAGCCAGTCGGCACCCGGATATTGCGGAACATACATATCGGAGTTCCATTCCCATTGGGCACGTTCGTAGTTGACCGGACGGTTCATGATGTCTTTATCGGCATTCTTGACCCAAAGGTAAGTCTGGTAGAAGTTATAACCGTTGCCGGCTTCGTTACCCAGCGACCAGAAAGTCAGGCTCGGATAGTTCTTATTACGTTCGAACATGTTGATTGTGCGGTCCATGTGCGCTTTCAACCATTCCGGATTGTTTCCCAGCGTACCGCCTTTAGCAAGATCATAGTACATGCCATGGCTCTCGATGTTTGCTTCATCGTATACATAAAGTCCGTATTCGTCGCACAATTCGTAGAAACGGCGATCTTGCGGATAATGGCACAGGCGAACCGTATTCAGGTTGTGTTGTTTCATCAATTCGAAATCTTTGCGCATCAACTCTTCAGTCATATAGTGACCGGTAGCAGGGTTATGTTCGTGAATGTTCACTCCCTTCAGCTTCAGCGGCTGTCCGTTGATGAAGAGGCATACATAGGGCTTTCCGTTGCGTGCCAGTTGCTCGGTCGGTTTAATTTCGATGCGGCGGAAACCTACGTTGAACGGAATGATTTCGTTCACTTTACCGTTTTCTTTTACTGTCATCACCAACTTGTAGAGGTTGGGGGCTTCCGAAGTCCAGGTCTTTACATCCGGAAGTGTCTGGTCGAAAGACACCGTACGGGTCTCTCCGGCCGCTACATTAGTTGCTTTCTCTCCGGTTGCCACTACTTTGCCATTGGCATCGAGCAGTTCGTATACCAACGTCATATTGCCGGCTGTCGAACCGTTGTTTCTCAGTCTACGCCCAGTTTGAAGATACCGTCTTTGTATGTATCGTCCAGAGTCGATGTTACACGGAAATCTTTGAGCGCGGCTTTGGGTTGTGAGTAAAGGAATACATCGCGTTCGATACCGCTGATACGCCAGAAGTCCTGGCATTCCAGATAGGATCCGGTACTCCAGCGGTAAATCTTTAAAGTAAGGACATTTTTGCCGGGCTTCACGAATTTATTGATCAGGAACTCCGCACTGTTTTTAGAGTCCTCGCTGTAACCTACTTCCTGTCCGTTGATATATACGTATACACCCGATTTGGCACCGGCCAGGTGGAGGTAAATATCGCGTCCGTCCCAGTCGGCGGGAATATCGATGTCCCTGCGGTAAACACCTACCGGATTGGCTTCCGGCAAAGTAGGAGGTTGAGGGTTACGGGGCTGGAATTCATATCCGTGGTTGGTATAAATAGCTACTCCGTGGCCTTGTACTTCCCAGTTGCCCGGTACTTTGATGTCTGCCCAATCGGCCGTACTGATTGCAGGGTCGGTGATGTTGGCCGGCAGGTTCTTGTATGAATCTACAAAATAGAACTTCCAGGTGCCGTTCAGGAGTTGGTAGTACTTGCTTTTTTCAAACTTTCCGGTCAGGGCGTTTGCGCGGTTTTCGTAGGTCATAAATGAAGAACGGGGGTATTCTTTATTTACGGCTACCACCTGTACGTCCTGCCAGTAAGGTTTCGTCGGTTTGTTGTCGGCCGAAGCAAAGGTGGATGCCATCAGGAGGCCACCCAACATAAGGCTATTTAAGGTGTCAGATAGTCTTAACTTCATGTTTTGAGGGTATTAGAATGATAATTTATTTAACTTTTATATGATCAAAGCCTTCTCCGTATACGCCGATTACTGCGCTTTGCGAGACAAAAGCAGTCGGGTCACAGTCTTTTATCAACCGGAAGATAATGGTTGACTCCCGTTTTTTGCCAGGACGAACATCATCTTCTGCTCTTTGCCGGTATAGAATCCGGTTGCATTGATAATGGTTACTCCCCGGTGCGGATATTCGTTGATGCGTTTGCCTATTTCTTCATACTTGTTGGAGATGATAAAGAATTGTACCGATTTGGGCGCGCGCTGTTCACTACCTGGTCAGTACGAAGCTGCAAACATAAAGGGTCACATATCCATATACTACCTTTTCCCAAGTCTTTCAGTACGAAATAGCTGGAAGAGATAATGATCAGGTCACATATCAGCATGACTCTTCCCAAAGTGATGTCGCGGTATTTGTTGATGACAGCCGCGATAATATCGGTTCCTCCCGTACTTCCGTTGGCTGAGAAAGCAATACCGATGCCGCTGCCACAGAAAGAAGCACCCAACACGCAAGCCATGAACGGCTGATCGTGTAGCAAGGTTACGTTCGCGGTTAACTTTTGGATAACGGACAGGAAGAAGGTTAAAGTGAATACACCGAATATGGTTTTAAGACTGAATCGAAAATCCCCAGCACTTTGAGGGATACCATCAGCAAGACAGCATTGATGGCAAAGTAAAGTGTATTGAACCGGGAATCCGGTAGCGAAATAAACAATAGAGCAATGCCCGGTACTCCACCGGTGGTGATGTCGTTAGGAAGCAGGAAGAGAGTCCATCCGATGCCGTAAAGGATCATTCCCAAGGCAATCATTAAGTAGTCTTTCGTTTCTCTGATTACTCCCTGTTTAGAGGGCTTTGATATTTTCATCTTCATGGATGGGTTGTGTAGTCTTATAATCGGACACGGATTTCACGAACCGGCCGGCTTTGTGTAGCGAACTAACTGCCGGATGACTCGTGAAACCCGTGTCAAAAAGAAGTTTTATTATTTTGCGAAAGCGTGTCTGTAACCTTTCACCTTGTTCCATGCTCACGAGTAAAGTCGGGGATAGCTACCGGGGCAGAGCTGTTTTCGATAGAAAGCTTGGTCAGGTCGGCCATACAGCACCATTCTGCAAGGTCATAAACGTCCATATCCAAAGGAAGACCGTTGCGCAGACAGTAAACCAGACGATAGTCCATGATGTAGTCCATACCGCCGTGTCCGCCTACTTTCTTGGCAGTTTCTTCCAGTTCTTTGTGGATCGGATGTTTGTATTTGTCCATCAACGCTTTTTTAACGTCAGCCGGTACAGAACCGTGTGCATTTAGCTTTTCGTGGTTAGGTACATCGTTTGAAGCGATCTGAGTCGGACGCATGCAATATTCTTCGATAGGATATTTGCTTGCATAGCCGTCAGCACCTACTACCTGATACATACGGCTGTAAGGACGCGGAGTCATCACGTTGTGCTGAATCAGGATAGTCTTACCTTTTTCTGTACGGATCAATGTAGAAGTCTGGTCACCGTTCTGGAAGTCTTTCACTTCTTTGCCGGTTGTCTTTTTGATGTATGCCGGACCGTTTACAGCTTTGGTATCCATAGATACGAGGTAGTTCATTTTGTCACCACGGTGAATGTCGAGCAGCTGGCAAGCCGGCCCATGCCGTGAGTAGCGTATACATCGCCACGGTGGTTCTGGTTGTAATCCATACGCCAGTTGTTCCAGTAGTACGGCCAGAAGTCTTCAAGGTTGTGGATGTAAGCACCTTCTGTGTGCAGCACTTCACCGAATACACCTGTTGAGCCATGTTCAGGGTAGTCAGTTCAAAGAAGTCGTATACACAGTTTTCAAGCTGCATACAGTGTTTGCGAGTTTTCTCTGAAGTGTTGATCAAAGCCCAGATTTCATCCAGCGTCATTGCCGAAGGAACTTCAATGGCAACGTGTTTGCCATGTTCCATAGCGTAGATAGCCATCTGTGCGTGATGTTTCCAGTCTGTTGCGATATAAACGAGGTCGATATCTTTACGTTCGCAAAGTTTTTTCCAAGCGTCTTCACTTCCGGAGTAAGAAGCTGCTTCCGGTAAGTTTGCTTTTGTCAGGATTTTCTGTGCGCCGGCTACGCGTTCAGGGATAAGGTCACAAAGGGCTACGATCTGTGTTCCGGGGATGTGAGTGAAGCGTTCTACTGCACCCGGACCACGCATACCCAAACCAATGAATCCGACACGTACCACGTCGAGTTTAGGAGTAGTCAGTCCGACTACATCTTTTTGTCCGGCGGGACGTACAGCACTGGAGTCTCGATAGGCTTGATGGTTTGTGCTACGGCACCAGAGGTGCATGCAACAGAGCAAGTCCGATAAACAGGGCATTTAGATGTTTAAACATGTTTGAATAAGATTTGATTAGTTAATAAAATTGTTGTTAATAATAGTGTTTCATTTCTATCGTGCAAAGATAAGAATACTTTTCACAACTCTTATCTTTTATGCGATTAAAACGTTCTCTGTTACATCTTTAATTCATAGATATTCCGGTTATTATTATAACAGGACAATTCCTGTCGGTCTACAGAGATGGCTGCTTCTGTTCTTTAACGGAAGTTGCCATCTCTGCAGCAGGCTGGCTTTTCTTTCTGCAAAAGCCTGATAATGTCATCTTTTACAAGTTGTTTGAACCCGGTAGTGCAATGTTTGTCCGGGGTATATAATGCTGCGTGTAGTGTGTTGTGGGTTGCAACTCTGTCTTTCATTCTTCTGTTCCTTTTATGAGATTTTTTTCCTTTGTTAGGTTGCTCGAGCTTATTATTTACTTTTTGATATACGTTATAAATACACACCATTGGGGGGCTACCCTCGGTATAATAGTTTTAATTTATATTATTTTAATAAATGGCCGGCTTTAAAACTACTTTTGATTTCTGAAAGAAGAATGACTCAATCGGTGTGATTCTGATAGTATATCCTGTTTTTTGCTGACTCGCAATTGGGGTAAAATAGCTCTGACAGAGAAGAGGACTGCATAAAAAACGGATGTAAACTGCAAAAAAATACGTAAAAGGGTGAAATTTTTCCAATATCTATGCATGAAATCTATTAAACGAAAGCTTTCTTTCTTTAAAAGGGAGGCGGCATTCGTTTAGAACCAACGCTCTATTTCATTAGAACTAAAGTTACATTAGGTCAGAAGATAAAATTCATTGCTCTTATTCCGCCTCTTTTTCACTTTTTAGCCGTGTGTCGGTTAATGTCGGAAAAGTGTCAGAATGTAGCCGTTTACACCTTTTGATGAAGATGAATGTGGCGCTTTTGCCGGAAAAGGTAGGGATGTGTATCTGAACGGACGGGAAAGGTGATATTCTGCAAAAGCCTGATTGCCGGAAAAGGCGTTTTTGATCACCGCAAAGAAAACTACCCGGATATAGTAGAAGCTATACCGGGTAGAAAATACAAAATGACACTATATATACACTCTTGACTTTTTGTCGGAGTGCATTAAGGGTTCAACTCGATCCATTCACCGGCTTGAGTATCTATGTTCAAGATATCCGTGCCGGATAAGTATAGTTCTTATTCGGCTTCAATGTACCGGGACGGGCTATTTTCAACATGCCGCCTTTCTCCGAATAGATGCGTACCCGATTGATTTCTCCACCTTCCATCCGGGCCGATACCAGGAATGCACCCATGGCGCGTAAGCTTTCGAAGGTACATCTTTCCATTCTTTCGGTATTGCCGGGAAGATGCGTATTACGCCTGTGTGACTTTGCAGCAACATTTCTTGTATGCCTGCTGCAAAAGCGAAGTTACCTTCGAGCGTGAAGGGGCGGTAAGTGAAGCGTGATTTGCCACTTTGGGTCTGGTCACCGTTGGCATGGAAGGTGTTCTTCAGGCAGAAGCATTCCGCAAAGGTTTTCAGGGCTTGTGCGGCACCTTCACCATCGAATGCACGGGCTTTCATATTGGCGAGCCAACTGTATGAATATCCTGTCCAGTAGTCCGGCCCTACTTCATCGAGTCTCTTCAAGGTGGCGCGGATGATGTGTTGTGACTTTTCTCCGTCGCTCCAGTCTATCAGTCCCAGCGGATGGATAGCCATGGCATGTGAAAAATGGCGGTGTGATTCTTTGTAAGGATATCCTTTGGCGAAAGTGAGGCAACCTTCTTCGTCTATGTCGTAATCCGGTAGTTGGGCTTCCAGGGATGCCCAGTGTCCGGCTTCGTCGGCCAGGTTCAGTTCGTGTGCTAGTTCGGAAGCAGCCTTAAAGAGGAAGTGCATCATTGCCAGGTCATAATTGGTCATGTCGCTGAACCACGCTTGCAGGGAGTTGTCGAATATTTCGGGACTTGAACTGAATTCCAGTTTACGTACTCCTTCGGGGGTAACTTCTGAAATTTGCTCCAGATAGATTGCCACATCCTTGATGAATGGATAAGCACGCTCTTTGAGGAAAGTGCGGTCTGCCGAATATTTCCATTGCAGATAGAAGTGTTGTGCCAGCCATGCAGCTACGGTTTGCGACATGGAGTATTGTATCCATCCTCCCATGGGTTCTCCTGTCAGGGTACAAACCCCCGGTATATTCATCCCTTCGGTACCGAAATAGCGGCGGGTGTAGCGTTTGTATGCATCCCGTTGGTTCCACAACGTGTTCAGATAGCCCATTCCTTCGGTCAGGTGATTGCCTGTATAGGCCGGCCAGTAACTTAGCTGGGTATTTAAATCGTGATGATAGTCTCCCTTCCAGGGCGGAAGTTTGCCGTTATCGGCTGTCCATACAGCCTGCAGGGAGATGGGGTATGAGTGTTCGCGGGTAGTGGAACCGAATTTATACATTTCGTTCTGATACTGTTTTTGCAGTACAGAATCGGGTAGAGTGATCGATGATTGTGCCCAGTACTTGTCCCAATATTCCAGGTGTGCCTGATAATCATGCTTTAGACCGCGTTGCAGGGCGCTTCTGCCTTTTCGGAAGCTTGCTCGCCGGATAAGGAAGAGGTGACGCTCCAGGTACCGTACAAGGTTTCGCCTTCTTGCTTCCAACAGACTGTTACGTCATACGAAAAGTCTCCGTATCCCTTTTGATGGTAGGTTATTTGGTTTCCTTCACGAACCACTTTTCCTTGTTGATAGCCTAATCGGTGCAGATCTTGTCCCGAAACCGGATCGAGGCTGCCATCCGGCTTCGTTTTATTGTATACAGGAGTGATGATGGAGGGTTCTATCGGGGTTTTCAGGTTACGGAATACAAACCATCCGATCGGTTCGGTAGCATGAACGAAAGTCTGCATTTGTGTTCCGTCTGCCCAGTCTGCTTCACATAAGGCATTGTTCAGGTAAAGTCTTACCTGAGTCGGAGTGCCGATCTGCTCTAATGGAAATTCGATGGCAGCTCCGGGAATCTTGGACGGCGCGGGATTCATGTCATAAGGCCAGTCCAGCTTTTTCTGTACGGGCAGATAGTTCTTTTGACGAATATGTTCTTTTACCCAGGAGAAGCGGAAGTTATCTCCCGACAGACTGTCTACCGGACGTAAATCCCATAAATCGGTTCTGTCCAGTGACAGGCGTAGGGTGGAGTCACGTTGCCATACCAAGGCACCGACGGTAGCATTTCCCAAGGGCATTGCTTCGTCCCACGACCGGGCAAGTCCGGTGAATACAAGATCACTCTCTGAAGGAGTGACCGGACAATAGTCATACGAGTTGCAACTGCTCCACAGACCACAACAGAGTAGTAATAGTAGTTTGATTTTCATAATATTAAAAAAGATCAGTTTATAATGTTCTACTTTCAGACTTGTGCTATTATAAATACAATGAGAATAGCAGTCACCATAGAGCGACCGCTATTCTTTTAATGTATTTTAAGATTCGTCTGACTATTTATTCAATAGCAATTCGATCGCCTTGCTACCCTTGCCTCCGGATTTCTCTTCGGATGCCGGGGCGAAAAGTGCATCCAACAGGTAAACGGGTAAACTCTTTGTCGGGTTGAAATGCCCGGATGACACATAATTACGGACAGACGTTAGTAACTGCTGCATCGCAGGTCTTTCATCGATTTTCTTTTCCGGATCGGCACAGAGCACGAATAGTTTTCCTTTTCCTACCTTAGCTTCGAACGAGATACCCAGTTTTTGGTTGGTCTCGTATGAGTCGATGCTCTGTATCAATGGGCTGATTTCTTTCAGTTCGTCGAGTTCCAGGGCTGTCGAATAGTTCAGGATGTCCCACCATTGCCAGTCGGCATAGTTCCGGGTGGGGAAGTCGCGAAAGGCGGGATGCTCGTTATCGATCAGTGTACCTACGATCATTGGATTCCAGTTGAACATAATCGGGTTCCAGAAATGGCTGGCGAAGTGCGCTTTGCGTCCTTTACACTTTTCAGGAATTAACAGTACATTCCTGCCTTCGTTGAGCCACTGTTTGGTTTCGTCGTTCCAGGTACGGGTGTAGACAAAGTTGTGCTGTTCCGTTTTCGGTTGTTCCGGATATACCCACACATCCCATTCATTGCGTATACCGCCCAGCTCAGCCTTCAAGGTCAGTTTGCGGGCACTGTCCATCCCGTTCAAGGGGAGTTCGATGATTCCGAGTGAATCTACCGTAGCAGGTTGTATGCTTTTTGTCTTCAGGCTTCCTTTGTGGTATACGGTTCCGTCTTCATCGGTTAGTGTCCAGTTCAGTTTCCGGCTGTTCAGGGCATCTTTGCCGAAATGGTAAATTTCCATTTTTGCCTTTAGTTTTTCCCCGTTTCTGAAAGTGCGTTTGGGTAAACGTGCCAGGAGTACGGTCGGAGCACACGATTCTCTGAACTTTTCGGGTGTTACCAGTCCTTTGCTTTCCCAGAAAGCGTCGAGGATGCCTACAAAGGCACTGCCCTGTCCGGGGAAATCGGCCAGTCCCAACAACTGAAAACCACCGGAGTTGCGAGTACGGAGCAGCGATTCGTTTACCTCTTTATATTGCAGCACCGTATGTGCTCCGGTTGCCCGGAAGAAATCGTTGGCTTGGTGCAACATGCCGTTTTTGGCAAGCCGTTCGCGGAATACCTCGAAATTGCGTGCTTCTACAACGCCGGTATATTTCTTAATTTCCTCAAGTTGGGATACATACAGCGTTGTCCGGTTTCGTGAGCAATCACCGGTACATCGATATCCGATTCTTTGCAACGGTCCCAGTCAGTCGATGGCTTTCCTTCGTATACGGTAATCCATCCTTTCGAGGTGACATGCGACACATAGTACTGATCCGAAGGAGTATGAGTACGTGCGGTCGAGGCGCTATAGAGCCGTCGGTTATCATACTTCTGTGCCTTTTTTACCAGATCTTCCAATACGGCGAAGTCACCTTCGTTTTCGTTGCCGTTACACATCAGGATGAAAGAGGGGTGATTGCCATAGGCATCGAGAATGGCATACATCTCTTTTTCAAAGAAATCACGCCGGTCAGGATATTTACCCACATCTTTGATCCACATGGGAAGTTCGGCCTGGAGGTACATACCTACTTCGTCACCGGCTTCGAAAGCTGCTTCCGGCGGACACCAGGAGTGAAAGCGTACGTGATTCATTCCATATTCTTTAATGGTGGTGAAGATGCGTTTCCAGTCATCCACATTTGTCGACGGATAACCGGTCAGGGGAAAGACTGCACAATCCAGTACTCCACGTAAGTGAATGTCTCTTCCGTTCAGGCGGATATGATGTTTACCCTGCTCTACGTTCCGCATGCCGAAAGTTCGGGTTTGAGTATCTGTCTTTCCGTCTACGTTCCAACTGGCTTCTATCTCGTATAAATAAGGTGTGAATTCATCCCAGAGTTTCACCCTATTTCCCATCGGGAGCGTTTGGCGTATGCTGCATGTACCTGAAGACTGTCTGCATTCAGTGTTTGGCGGACTATTATTTTACCTCCTTGCTCGCGGATGCATAGCTCCAGTTTTCCTTTCTGTCCGGTCTTTAGGGGAGCGGGTTGTACAGATACTTCCACTGCTTTCGAGCTGACATCGGGGTATACATTGATCTGGCGGATATGCGCTTTCTCCTTGGCATATAGTAAGATGTCTCCGGCTATTCCGTTCCAGTTAGTCTGCGTATATTCGGTTGTTCCATGGTTCCATTGATCCATCGGATATTTAAGTGTATTGTTTACGCAAATGGTCAGGGTGTGGATTCCCGGAGTAAGTAGCGGAGTCAATACAAACGTGTTCGGTGTGCTCAGGTGCTCTTTCATTCCTGCCTCTTTATCATCCACGTAGACGGTGGTTTCCCAATGGCAACGTTCCAGCTTCAGGTAAATCTCCCGATCTGCCCAATCTTCCGGAATCACTACTTCACGTTGGTACCAGGCGGCTCCCTGATATTCGAATTTACGGCTTAAACGGTCTACGTAGCGTGCCGTATTTTTAATTCCTTTACCTCCCTGGTCTGTCGATCCGGGGAGCATAATGGTTTCAGAGAGCTTGTCCAGATAGAGCTCCGAACCGGGAGTTTTACCGAATCCCATCGGATCCAGTTGGAAGCGCCACATGCCTGACAAGTCAAGAGCATCATTCGTTAGGGTTTGCGCCATAGCGGTCATGGCAAGCATCAATCCGGTCAGGAGCAGAATCGCCCGGTACCGGGTGTTTTGAAAAGATTGTTTCATGATAGAATGGTATTCATTAATTTCCGGTGAATTTGTACTCCTTGATGATTGTTATCCATTGAGGCGGCTATATCAAAGAACTGTTCGGCTTTTGTTCTATTTCCCAGTCCCAGATGTCCCAGTGCCATCAGGTAGTTGCAGTGAATGCGGTTCTTTTTATCCATATCGTCTTCCCAAATCAAAAGATCGGGTAAAGA
>ENA-OQIC01000440-OQIC01000440.1-human-gut-metagenome-genome-assembly--contig:-NODE-440-length-18668-cov-2.770131_pt1 | contig 18668 bp, 27 predicted proteins | sample MGYA00242572_ERZ504736 | MGnify/ENA primary metagenome ERZ504736 (study PRJEB26092, sample SAMD00036201) | human gut metagenome | host: Homo sapiens | study: EMG produced TPA metagenomics assembly of... | reverse complement strand
TGAGGGTAAAAAATTAGCGATGTATTCGAATATCCATAATCCACTAATTATTCATTATTTTTCCTGCACCTTATGCTCCCGGTTCTCCCATATATCGAAAGATCAGACGAACTTCCTTGGGCGTAAATGAATGGCGGTATTTATAGTATCCCACCTCCTCGAGCGCAGCCATCAGGAGTTTGTTGTGCCGCATCCAACGGCTGAGATTATTGAGGGCGGCATTTTCAGACAAATGGGGTGCATAAAGCAGAGCCAACTCGACTTTTGTATATACACGGATAGGAAACTCTCTCTCGTCATCTTCTAAATCTTTCATGTTTTTCAATTTTAAATTAATAAATAATCGGAACTTTACAATAGCATAAAGATAACAAAAACAAACGACATATCATAGCAGAAGTCATACTATTTCACAAAACATTCATTGATTTTCAATCTTTTATCCATACCGCCTCAACCCACGTCAACAAGCACAAAGCAGAGGTTACAAAGCGGTATCTTTGACATACCGGAAGAAAGGGAAAGAGCTCGTCCGACCTTCCGGATGCATTCTTAATTATTAACCATAAAAAACTATCAGACAATGGCAGTTCCATACAAAAAAATCGCGAGAAAAGATCCGCGAAAAACGGATGCTATAGAGAAATTTTATCCGCAACTGGTCACTTTAGGCCAAAGCGCAAGCCTGGAAAGCATTGCGTACGAAATGAAGGAGAAAAGTTCGTTATCATTGGGAGATATTAAAAGCGTACTCACCAATTTTGTAGAAGCGATGCGCACCTCCCTCTATAACGGACAATCAGTCAATATCCGGGATTTTGGAGTATTCAGCCTTTCGGCACGCACCAAAGGGGTGGATACGGAAAAAGAATGTACGGCCAAAAACATAATGGCAGTGAAAATAAACTTTCGTCCGTCATCGAGTGTACGTCCGAACCTGACATCGACCCGGGCCGGTGATAAAATCGAATTCATCGATATCAAAGCCGCACTGGAAGGTAAAGAATCTGAAAAAGGTGGAGACGGAGACATTGTGGATGACCCGACGGCATAAATCAGGATTACATAGAAAGGAGGTGTTGAAGAAATGAAAAAGTCAGGCTGGAGTACGGTTCTAAAGGTAATGATCGCAGTGGCATCTGCCATACTGGGAGTCCTTGGAGGTAATGCAATGAACTTGTAGGCAACGAAAACTAAATGGGAGAGGTGATATCCGCGTGGTATCACCTTTCCCATTTAGTTTTCATACTATCAACCGCTCCTGATCTTATTTTGCTACCATCACCTCGACATCATATCCCATAAACAATCCATTCTCGACAACTCCTGTGATTGATTTTATCTCTTTCTCGAGAGACGAATGAATATTGCCGAACCAGGCATCGAGAATCAGATTTCCATTTTCGGTAATTACAGGACCGTCTTTACCTTTAGCAAGCCTCAACTCCGTACGCAAAGCTCCCATAGTAAGCACTTCCCGCTCCACATAAGGCAGAGCCATCGGAAACACTTCGATAGGAACAGGAAAACGGCTTCCCAGAAAAGAAACCTGCTTGCTTTCGTCCACCAAAATGAAAGTACGATTGCTGCTGCATATCAAAAGTTTCTCCTTGAATAACGCTCCGCCTCTACCTTTGATCAGGTTATGATCGGGATCTACTTCATCGGCGCCATCGAACGTCCAATCGGGGCGACACATCCATAAAGTAGTCTGCGGAATGCCTAAACGGACACACTCCATCGATATCTCCATCGAGCAGGGATCACGGTGACATGCAGATTCTCCGTACGTATCCTTTCGGCAATAGCGAGCAATGCCAGATATACGGTCGATCCGGAACCTGCCCCAATAATCTCCCCTTCTTGCACACGCATGGCAATCATACGGGCTAACTGCTCCTTACTCTCCCGGTTGGTGATCGTGTCCGACCATTGGAGACGCTCCACCAAGCTACTTTCCCATTTCATACTAACACTTGTTTATAACAGGTAACAACTTATTTCACCCTACGGTTCAGTTGGTTATTGGCTTTTGAGGGCTTTGATTTTCCGATCCGTTTACCGGAAGGTTTCTTACCTCCCGAGGCTTTGGGCCGTCCGCTACCCGGACGGGCACTGCTATTTCCGCTCTTCTTCATAAAAATCTTCATTATAATATTTGCCTAAATATCTGCGGGCTATAAAATCCCAGTTCTCGTGCAACACCCTCCTACCATCCTCAAAAGGAAAAGTGACCTCGGACAATAAATCATGCTGCATGGCATAGTGCAACAAGTCGATGGGACAAAGTCCGGGAACATAAAACAACTCGGCCCCTTCTTGTTCGGCAATCCCGGGATTATATGTCGAGTTTCGTTCATCCCGGAAGCAAGCACCGATATTGGGAGCAAGCAAGATGCCTTTCGGATTGGCAAAAATACAAAATTTTCTTCATCGACCAATTCGGGCATTAACGAATCGTCTTCGTCGGCCCACTCCAACGCATCGACACAGAAACGGCGCAAGCCCGCATAATCCTCAAAATAGACAAGCTGCTTCCCTTGGGTGGCATTCAGGAACTTGGTCACATCATGGGGAAGCTCCATTTCCGGGAAAATATCCAAAACAGGTCCCGGAGGAGGCAACAGGGCACGAATCTCCGGAAGCCAGTCCACCGACTCGTCATCGGTAAGAGGGGCTTGTTCAAAATGGGCTTCAAGTAGCGCATAAATATCAGTCGCAAGTCGAAGCAGAGATTTATCCGTCGGATTCCAAGGAACCGGAGAATCGTCTGTGACAGGAGAAAGAAGCGACCATAACAGGAACGACACATCCTCAAAATTTATTTCATCATCGGCATACGCCCCTGTCAGGGTATAAAAGGGCAGAAAACGCCCGTACAACCGCTTGTGCAACCGGATGAACTTATTCCATCCACCGGAATTATTCACACAATCTTCCAGATACCAGGTGAAATAAAGAACGGCCCGGTTTTTATGAATCATCTGTCCGGTAAGCTCCGACTTCTCAAATAGGGGCAGCAGCCTGTTGGCAAAATCGACATACCATTGATCGGTATCTGCCGATTGCAGACGCGGATGGACTTCCATCCACAGTTGACGATATATTTTTGCAGTTTCATGAATTGGAGTGTTGATTTACGGAAACAAATGTACTTCTTTTCTGATAAGATTGGCTACATTTGCACCAATTTATGAACTTTACGGCAATGGATATTACGCTCAGAACGCTCACGGAAAACGACTTGCCTTTTGTAAAAGACATCTACGACTATTATACCCTCCACACGACAGTGGTGTACTTTGTACACTGCGCCAGCATCGACGAACTAAAAAACTACATCCCCGTAGGCGATCCCGTCTACCGGTCGTTCATCATTGAAACTCCCGAAGGAGCACCCTGCGGATTCTGCTATTTCGCACGCTTCAAGCCCCGAGACGCCTTCCGCATCTCGGTAGAGCTGACCCTCTACCTGAAACCGGAGTTTACAGGAAGAGGATATGGAAAACAAGCCATACTCCGACTGGAAGAGATCATCCGCCAAGAAGGCTTCAGCAACATAATGGCACTGATTTCGGGAGAGAACGAAGCCAGCATCCGCCTGTTCGAAAAATGCGGTTTCGAATGTTGCGCAAACATCCGGGAGGTAGCGGAGAAGTTCGGCAAAAAACTGGATTTGAGGATGTATCAGAAAATTATTTCAGACAATTCACATCTCACTCCCTGAAAGCCGATGATAGAAACACATCCACACAAGAAGTTCTCTTCAAATCTGAAAGCACGATTAGATAAAGAACTATAAGTGAGTAAACATTGTGTGGCAATATTTGTATATACAAGAAATTATCGGTACTTTTGCCACAGAAATCAGAAGAAGAGCAGTAATGAAAACGGTTAATCAAATTATTGGAGAGAATCTAAAAAAAATTAGAGAGTTATCCGGTTTTACACAAGAACAAGTAGCCCAATCTATTAAGATAGAACGCTCTACTTACAGTAATTATGAAGGAGGAACCAGAGAGATTCCTTATACCATTTTGGAAGATATCTCAAATTTATTCGGTTGTGAACCTTTTATATTGTTTGAGGACAATGTTCAGACGAATAATGAAATTATGGCTACAGCTTTCAGAATTTCAAATTTAGGAGAAAATGATTTGAAAGAAATAGCAGCTTTCAAAGATATCGTAAAGTCTTATCTCAAAATGGAACGCATTGCCCAAAATGAAGCCGAATAAGTTTATCATAGAGAAGCAAGTCTCAGAGTTTCGTATGAACAATGGACTTAGCGCTACGGAGCCTATCACTTTGAAAAGTTTACTTTTGAAACTAAACATACTCACTGTTTTCAGACCTTTATCCGACAACTTCTCAGGAATGTGTTTGAAAGATAATTCAGAGCACCGTTTCATGCTTATCAATTCTAATCAACCACGAGGAAGGCAACACTTACGATAGCTCACGAATTATACCACCTTTATATAGAGAAAAAACCGACTCCTCACAAATGTAATCCGGGATGTGCCAGCAAAGATCCGATAGAACAATGTGCCGACATGTTTGCTTCCTCTCTATTAATGCCGGAGGGCGGTATATGCCAGTTAATACCCGAAATGGAATTAAAAACCAAAAACATTTCGATGGCAACAGTCCTAAAACTTGAACACTATTTTCCGTTTCCCGTTCCGCTTTATTGTATAGATTACAAAATATCGGACTTATAACAGAAAGTACACGTTCCAAATTGGCAGAAATAAAAGTAAAATACTCTGCCAAATGTTTCGGATATGACACAGCTTTATACGAACCGGCCAACGAAGGACTGGTTATCGGTGATTTTGGTGAAAAAGCCCGCAAGCTATTCGAACAGGAAAAATTTCAGAAGGTCACTATATAGAGTTACTCCATAAAATAAACATCAATGGAACACAAGAAAACGAAGATAGTACTCGATGCTGATGTAATTATCCATTTCATGGAGGCTAATTATTTCTCAATATTACCCGATATATTTCCTGAGTACGAATACTTGATATTGGATGTGGTATATAATGAAATTTCCCAAAATTCCGGTACAAAAGATTTTATAGATAAATATCTCCATTTCTTCCATAAATTGAAAAAAGAAGTTTTTTCCCCAAAGAGGGAATCAATGAAAGAGTTCTTTTTATTGCAACGCACTCTGGGAAAAGGAGAAAGTGCATGCATGATCTATTGCAGGGACAACCGAGACGTATTGGGAAGCAGTAACCTGAAAGACATAAAAGAATATTGCTCCAAGAATAATATTACCTATCTGACTACACTTGATTTTTTATATTATGCTTACTGCAGAAAGAAAATGACAGAGCAGGAGTGTAAGGAATTCATGCAGGAAGTAAATAATGCGGGAAGCAAACTTCCAATCATCGATATAACCCAATATACATGTACCGTACAAATTTAAACTCACACATTTCAAGAAAACAAGGCCAACACAACGACAAAGCCCTATCGCAGATTACATAAACAATCACATTCCCTTCCTCTGCGCTGTAACTCTATTATGCAATCTGCGACAGCAATGCCCCCTCCGTCCGTTCTCAAAGTCTTTTTAAAGCCAGCTTAATGACTTTCTCCACCGGAGCATCGGGTTCTTCTTTCAATATGGCAAGCACCGCCTTCTGTGAAGGTGCAGCGGCAAATCCGAGCATGGTCAATGCAGCGATGGCCTCTTCCTGTACTTCCGCATTCATTGCCGGCAACAAAGCACCGGCAGCACCTCCCACGCAGTTGCAGCCATGGCACCGGTTTTAATTTTATCTTTCAAATCGACAATGACACGCTGTGCGGTCTTCAGTCCGATACCTTTCACCGTCTTCAGCATATTGGCATTTTCGGTACTGATCACATTCACCAATTCGGCCGGTGAAAGAGCAGAAAGAATCATACGGGCCGTGTTTCCTCCAATACCCGAAACGGAAATCAGCAGCAGGAAAAGTTCCCGTTCCTGCTTGTCGGCAAAGCCATATAAAACGTAAGCATCTTCGCGGATGGCTTCGTAGATATAGAGTTTACAACTGCTCTTACCCTGAATGGCAGAATAAGTGTTGAGTGATATATTAACGGCATATCCTAATCCGTTACAATCGATAACTGCGGTTGCCGGACTCAGTTCGGCAATTTCGCCTTTGATGTATTCTATCATAATGGTTATAATCAGAACGCAAAGATAATAAATATTGTGCTTCACGAACCTTGAATAACAAAAACTAACTTTAACACCCTTAAGAGACCTGAAAACAAAGAAAATGACTAATTTTGCAACCGAAATAAAGAAATGTGTTAAACAAAACCAATAAAAAGATGAAAAAAGTAAGAGCAGCCATCGTAGGTTATGGCAATATTGGTCGTTATGTGCTGGAAGCCCTCCAAGCGGCTCCCGATTTTGAGATAGCAGGTGTGGTTCGTCGTGCAGGTGCCGAGAACAAACCGGCTGAACTGAATGATTACGCAGTAGTTAAAGATATAAAGGAACTTCAGGGAGTAGACGTGGCTATTCTTTGTACTCCGACCCGCAGCGTTGAGAAATACGCAAAAGAGATTCTCGCAATGGGCATCAACACAGTAGACAGCTTTGATATTCATACAGGCATCGTTGACTTGCGTCGTGAACTGGGTGCTTGCGCCAAAGAACACGGAGCTGTATCGATCATCTCGGCCGGATGGGATCCGGGAAGCGACTCGATCGTACGCACCATGCTCGAAGCAATCGCCCCCAAAGGAATCACTTACACCAACTTCGGTCCGGGTATGAGTATGGGCCATACGGTAGCCGTCAAAGCTATCGATGGAGTGAAAGCGGCTTTATCGATGACTATCCCTACCGGAACAGGCATTCATCGCCGTATGGTATACATCGAACTGAAAGACGGATATAAATTCGAGGAAGTGGCAGCAGCCATTAAATCGGACGCTTATTTCGTTAACGACGAGACACACGTAAAACAAGTGCCGAGCGTAGACGCACTGCTGGACATGGGACACGGTGTAAACCTGACCCGCAAAGGTGTATCCGGAAAAACCCAGAACCAACTGTTCGAATTCAATATGTGCATCAACAACCCCGCACTGACCGCACAGGTATTGGTATGCGTAGCACGTGCTTCGATGAAGCAGCAGCCGGGATGTTACACCATGGTGGAAGTTCCGGTTATCGATCTGCTTCCGGGCGACCGTGAAGAATGGATCGGCCACCTGGTATAAAAAAGCCAAGTGTCTGATACAAACTATTTCCAAAGACAAGGAAAGGACGACCGCAGATTCTCTTTTTAATTATCACCGATAATCGAAAAGATAAAAATCTGCGGTCATCTTTTATTAGATAAACACTCCGGCTTACACACAATGAAGAACAAACGGTACTCACGCGGCGAAGAGCTGTCCAATACTTTAAGCCATGGCGCAGGCACCCTGCTGGGCATCACCGCAGGATATTTTCTTTTGGAAAAGGCACTCGCCAACCCTCACCCCTATTGGGCAACAGGCTGTGTACTGGCTTATCTGGTGGGGATGCTGGCATCGTACATCAGTTCAACCTGGTATCACGGCTCCAGGCCCGGCAAGCGGAAAGAACTTCTGCGCAAATTTGACCACGGCGCCATTTACCTGCACATAGCAGGGACTTACACTCCGTTCACCCTGTTAGTGCTACGCCATGCCGGCGGATGGGGCTGGGGAATCTTCACTTTTGTATGGCTGTCGGCTATTGTAGGATTCATATTAGCCTTCAAAAAACTGAAAGAACACAGCAATCTCGAGACGATCTGTTTTGTAGGGATGGGCTCTGCCATCCTGGTGGCCCTCAAACCACTAATGGACTGCCTGTCCGCCATCGGGGCCTCTCCCGCCTTCTGGTGGCTTCTCGGAGGAGGAGCTTCGTATATCATGGGAGCCGTGTTTTACTCGTTGCGAAAACCTTATATGCACGCCGTTTTCCACCTGTTTTGTCTAGGCGGAAGCATAGGCCATATCATAGCCATCTGGTTGATTCTTTAGCAAACCCGATTCGCTTTTTCTCTCCAAAAGTTTCCCGTTTTGGAAAACTTTCTGTATCAGGAAGAAAGAAAAGTTCTCCAAAAATTCTTGTTAAAACAAGAACAACTTATTGCTTTAACTGTTACCTTTGTAGCAGATTTCAGTACTAAAAAGAGGTTTAGTCATAAGGGAACGCTGTGCAAATCGGCGACAGTACCGCTGCTGTAATTCTCTGAGAATCCGCACACTATGCCACTGCGCCCAGCGTGGGAAGGCGTTGCGAGGGAGAGATAAGTCAGAAGACCTGCTGAAAAAGTAAACATATTAAAAAAAAATCTAAAGCTTTCGGGAGTTAAAGTTATGAACTACGCGGAAATTTGTATCATCAAACGAGATGGTAAAAGGGAGGACTTCTCCATCAGTAAAATCAAGAACGCTGTATCAAAAGCGTTTAGTGCCACAGGAATCAATGATGAACAGCAATTGATTGCTGACATCACGATGAATGTAATCGGACAATTTGCATCTCCTACCATTACGGTAGAAGAAATTCAGGACCTGGTAGAAAAAGAGCTGATGAAGGTTCGTCCGGAAGTAGCCAAAAAGTACATCATCTATCGGGAATGGAGAAATACCGAACGAGACAAAAAGACCCAGATGAAGCATGTGATGGACGGTATCGTAGCTATTGACAAAAACGATGTCAACCTGAGCAACGCCAATATGAGCAGTCATACTCCCGCCGGACAGATGATGACATTCGCCTCGGAAGTAACCAAAGACTATACATATAAATATCTGTTGCCGAAACGTTTTGCCGAAGCCCACCAACTGGGAGACATCCACATCCACGACCTGGATTACTATCCTACCAAAACGACGACTTGCATCCAATATGACATGGATGACCTCTTCGAACGTGGATTCCGCACCAAAAACGGCAGTATACGTACCCCGCAAAGCATTCAAAGCTATGCTACCCTGGCTACCATTATTTTCCAGACTAACCAGAATGAACAGCACGGAGGTCAGGCCATACCGGCATTCGACTTCTTTATGGCAAAAGGTGTGAGCAAATCATTCCGTAAACACCTGGCATCATTCATCAGCTTCTATGTACAGATGAACAAGGGTGAAGAGATAGAAGAAAAGGCTATCCGTACAGTGATTGCCGAACATCTGTCGTCCATCAAAGCATCGGAACTGGAACGCGAAACGCTGCGCATGGCTCTGACTGCCCTACAGATCAATATCGACAAAGAACATCTGAACCAAATTATAGAGAAAGCATTTGTGCAGACTCAGAAAGATACGCACCAGGCCATGGAAGGCTTTATCCATAACCTGAACACAATGCACTCACGCGGCGGAAACCAGGTAGTGTTCAGTTCGATCAATTATGGAACAGACACTTCGGCCGAAGGACGCATGGTGATTGAAGAATTACTGAAAGCAACCGTAGAGGGACTGGGCACAAGGGAGAAGTGCCGGTGTTCCCCATTCAGATATTCAAGATAAAAAACGGAGTATCGTACACAGAAGCCGATTATGAAAAGGCTATGGCTAATTTCGATGCTGCCATGGAAGGTAAATTAAAATTTGAAGCACCCAACTTCGACTTGTTCCTGAAAGCTTGCCACACTACGGCAAAAGCACTCTTCCCTAACTTTATGTTCCTGGATGCCCCGTTCAACCAAAACGAAAAATGGGACGCCAACGACCCGCAACGTTACCGTTACGAACTGGCCACCATGGGATGCCGCACGCGTGTGTTTGAGAATGTAGCCGGCGAGAAATCGTCTTTGGGACGCGGAAACCTTTCGTTCACCACGCTGAACATGCCTCGCCTGGCCATCGAAGCCCGTATCAAAGCAGAAAACATGACGGAGGACGGACACAATAAAGATGCCGTCGAGAGAAAGGCTAAAGAAATTTTCATCGAATCGATACATGAAACGGCTACCTTGATAGCCGAACAACTCTACGAGCGATATCAATATCAGCGTACAGCCCTAGCACGCCAATTCCCCTTCATGATGGGAAATGATGTATGGAAAGGAGGAGCTACCCTGAACCCGAACGAACAAGTAGGCGACGTGCTGCGCAGTGGTACGCTGGGTATCGGCTTCCTGGGCGGACACAATGCCATGGTGGCTCTCTATGGAGAGGGACACGGACACAGCCAGAAGGCATGGGACACCCTTTATGAAGCCGTGCTGGAAATCAACAAGGTGGCTGATGAATACAAAGCCAAATACAACCTGAACTATTCGGTACTGGCTACACCGGCCGAAGGACTTTCGGGACGTTTCACCCGTATGGACCGCCGTAAATACGGAAAAATCAAAGGAGTGACAGACAACGATTACTATGTCAATTCTTTCCATGTGGATGTAAAAGAACCGATCAGCATTGTAGAGAAAATAAAAAGAGAGGCTCCGTTCCACGCCATCACCCGCGGAGGACACATCACCTATGTGGAACTGGACGGAGAAGCCCAGAAAAACGTACGCGCCATTGCCAAGATCGTAAAAGTTATGTTTGACGAAGGAATCGGCTACGGCTCAATCAATCATCCGGTGGATACCTGCCACAATTGCGGATACAAGGGCGTGATCTACGATAAATGTCCGGTATGCCAAAGTGAGAATATTTTGCGCATGCGCCGCATCACAGGCTACCTGACCGGAGACTTGAGTTCATGGAATTCGGCCAAACGTGCAGAAGAAAAAGACCGTGTAAAACACGGATAAGGAATCATGAACATCTTGTACACGTATCCCGAAACAATCGTTGACGGAGAAGGTATCCGCTATTCGATCTATCTGGCAGGATGCAGGCACGGCTGTCCGGGTTGTCATAACCCGGAAAGCTGGAACCCGCAAGCCGGTGAGGAACTATCCGAAGGACGGTTGGCTTCCATCATCCGCGAAATAAACTCGAACCCGTTGCTTGACGGAGTGACTTTCTCCGGGGGCGATCCTTTTTATGATCCGGAAGCATTTTTGCCTGTCATCCGGAGAGTAAAAACAGAAACGGGACAGAATATCTGGTGCTACACAGGATATACTTACGAGGAAATAGAATCGGATCCGAAACTGGCAGCCATATTGCCCTACATAGATGTACTGGTGGACGGGCGCTTCAAACAGGAACTTTATTCACCGCATCTGGAATTCAGAGGAAGCAGTAATCAGCGGATTATCAAACTGAAATAGATATAAATAAACAAGCGTCGAAATCACCACAGATTGCACAAATATCAATGGTTTATCGGACGGACTATCAACAATAACATTGGAAGTCGATCTGTGAAATCTGTGGTGAAGACGACCTTCCACTCCCTCCCCAGCAAGTTTCAAATGTGTAAAAAAACTTATATATCACTACCTCCCCCAACCGAAAAAGTCCGATTTTGTTTATTTTTGTAGCACTTCCATAAAAAAGTTCTTTATGATTCTACATACACAAACTCCGGTAGTTGACGAAACAGACGGCCTTCCTCTCCCGCACCGTATATGGGCAGTTGTCGGTATTTCTTTTGCCTTATGCATGTCGGTACTCGATATCAACATTATCAACGTGGTACTCCCGACACTTTCTCACGACTTCGGAACTTCTCCGGCAGTCACGACCTGGATTATCAACGGCTACCAGCTTGCCATTGTCATCTCTTTGCTTTCATTCTCGTCACTGGGAGAAATTTATGGATACCGCAAAATATTTCTTTCGGGAATAGCTATGTTCATCGTCACTTCCCTGATCTGCGCTTTGTCCCATTCATTTTGGGCATTGACCATTGCCCGTATTTTCCAGGGATTCAGTGCTTCGGCCATTACCAGCGTCAACACGGCTCAGTTACGTACGATTTACCCCCGAAAACAAATCGGCCGGGGAATGGGGATCAATGCATGGTAGTGGCCATATCGGCAGCAGCCGGCCCCTCGGTAGCTAGCGGAATTCTATCTGTCGCTTCCTGGCACTGGCTATTCGCTATCAACGTCCCTCTCGGATTAGTTGCCCTGACTTTGGGATTAAAGTACCTGCCCCGAAAAGAGGAACGTTCGAACAGAAAATTCGACAAGCTGAGTGCCATAGCCAATGCAATCACCTTCGGCTCCTGATTTATACTTTGGATGGATTTGCCCACCACGAAAACAATGATTATATAGTGATACAACTTGCTGTATTGGCAGTTGTCGGGACTTATTATGTGCGCAGACAGTTGAACCAACCGTCTCCTCTCCTTCCCCTCGACCTGTTGGGAATTCCCATTTTCAGGCTTTCCATTCTTACCAGTATCTGTTCGTTCACCGCTCAAATGCTGGCAATGGTCTCTTTACCCTTCTTCCTGCAAAACTCTTTGGGATACAGCGAGGTCATGACCGGGCTATTGTTAACTCCCTGGCCTATAGCCACACTGGTGACAGCACCGGCAGCCGGATATCTGGTGGAACGCATTCATCCCGGCATACTGGGCAGCATCGGGATGGCATTGTTCTGTATCGGACTTACTCTCTATCTACATTAACGGCGGATTCATCGGTTACCGGCATCATCCTGCGATTGATGCTTTGTGGTGCAGGTTTCGGTCTTTTCCAGACACCGAACAACAGTACAATCATCTCTTCCGCCCCTACCCGACGTTCGGGAGGAGCCAGCGGAATGTTGGGTATGGCACGGCTCTTGGGACAGACATTCGGTACGACACTGGTTGCTTTGCTCTTCAGTTTTGTAGTACACGAGAAGAGTACGGCGGTCTGTCTGATAGCCGGCAGCGGATTTGCTTTTGTCGCAGCAGTGGTAAGCAGCATGCGGCTTTCACAACCCTCCACATTAAAGACGAAGCCCCGATAACCATCTCAATCCACGTATATCGTCCCACCGGAAGCCAGAGTAACACAAAGTGACACAGAAAGAACTTAAGCTATTCATAATATTGATCTGTGCAAATCCGTGTTATTTTGTGGTGAATATAAGTTTCTTGAAGACACCTCCATGTCAATCAATGAATGAAAAATTTAGTACTCAGTCTCTCTAACCACCTCCACCAGACGGGCAAAGTCCTCCGGATGTACATCTCCGATATTACCGATACGGAAAGTATCCGCTTTTGAAATTTTTCCGGGATAGATTACAAAACCCTTGGATTTAAGGGCGGTATAGAAGGCCTTAAAGTCGAATCCGGTTTTCGGATACAAGAATGAAGTGATAATAGGTGACTGGATCGCGTCATCGAGCAAAGTTACAAAACCGAGTGAACGCATACCCTCTACCAGTACCCGGTGATTCTCACAATATCTCCGGTGACGGGCCTCCACTCCACCTTCTTCAATCAGTCGGTAAGGGCCTGCTTGAAAGCACGCACCACATGGGTCGGTGAAGTAAAACGCCATTTACCATGCCCTTTTTCCATCGTTTCCCACTGGTCGTAAATATCCAGAGAAAGAGAACGGGCTACTCCCTTACAACGCACCAGTTCCGAACGGCGGGCTATGATAAATCCGAATCCCGGAACTCCCTGGATACATTTATTGGCACTGCTGATCAGGAAATCGATTCCCAACTCACTAACATCCATCGGGATACCTCCAAAGCTGCTCATAGCATCCACAATCAGTTTCTTGCCATGCATCTTCACTACATGTGCCAGCTCCTTCAACGGATTCAGGATACCGGTAGTCGTTTCGCAGTGAACGAAGGCCACATGAGTAACATCTGAATTATTGCTCAGATAGTCGTCCACATAGTCTACCGATACCTGTTCCGTTTCATCAAAAGCAAGGAGCTCGTAGTCGATATGATAATATTCGGCAATATTCCCCATCCGGTCACCATAAGCACCGTTACTGCAAATCAGAAGTTTATCATTCTTACCGATGGCAGCACCAATCACGGCTTCTACACAATAGGTTCCGCTTCCTTGCAAAAGAACAGATGTATACTCTTCCGTATTGCGGGTAGCAATGCCGACCAGCTCTTTACGCAATGCTTCGACAATGTGCAAATTATAGTCTTCATCCCATGTACACCAGTCGGTCATCATGGTTTCCTTTACAGTCTCTGAGGTAGTAAGTGGTCCGGGGGTCAATAACAAATAAGGTTTCATATCGATTAATGATTTAGTTTTGAGTTAATTAGTTGAATCAGTGCGGGAAGTTCTTCAATGCTTCGAATGACATACGAGGCTCCCGCAGCCAGCATACGTTGTTTCACTTCAGCAATACGGTTCTCGAGTTCGGCAGCCGGCAAGGCGTGTGTCTCTTCTTCGGTGAGTGCCATCTCGTTACTTCCGAGAACCACTCCCACACTCCATACTTTGGCATGTACACCTTCCTGAATATCGGCAATGGTGTCGCCTACCTTCACCACTGTATCCGGATCGGGAACCGCCAGTTTCGTGAGATTCTCAAAAATCATATAGGGAGCAGGACGACCGGCGGGCAGCAGATTCGGAGTGGCACAGTAATCCACCCGGTATCCTTTGGCCTGTGCCTCGGGCAGTACCACATCCATCATCTCGCGGGTATAGCCTGTAGTAGAACCTATTTTCAGTCCTTCGGCACGCAACTTCTCCAACGTAGGGATCACACCCGGAATAGGATCGGTATACTCTTTCAGTGAAGCAAAAAGATATTTCTCGAACAGGTGGTTCAGTTCTACGACATCCTCCTCTGTCCAGGCACGTCGATAACGGTTTATGAATTGTTCGTTTACTTCGGGCATAGTCAGCAATTCACGGATGTGCTGAATTTTCGGCAACCCCATAGGCTTACGAGTCTGCTCGACATCGATCGTGAGTCCCTTCCCGGCAAAAGCTTTGATGAAAGCAGCCACCGGAGCGAAACATCCGTAATCGACTGCCGTTCCTGCCCAGTCCATAATGATACATTCAATCTTTTTCATTTTATGTCTATAATTTCCTTGTTTTTGAATCTGATGCAAAAGTAGGGCATCCCGTACAGAGCAAAAATGAATTCCGCATGATTCATTTCATTCATATTCCGCACATTTCTTCCGAAATATTAATGTAACATTCATATCATGATTATATAATCCAAAAGTCATATATTTGCAATGTAAACAATGCGTCGATGTACTTATGAACGAACTGGAAGATATATACAAACGAATCGAATATCTCCGTAACAACGGAGTGAAAATGAAAGAAATAGCCGACTGGATACACATGGCTCCCAGTGTGCTGTCCGCACTCTACTCCAGTGTGCTGCCCACCTATCTGAACCTGCAAAAGACCAAGCCCCGGGAAGAGGCTCTGGACGAGGCACTGGCACTGGTAAACAATGTGTCGAAGAAACGGCTGCTCGGCAATCTGGGAGAAATGAAAGAACGGCTCTTCGATCTGGAACCCAATCAGGAAGCCAACATAACAGGAAATGCTTTTCTGAAATTACTGGAAAAGGAAATGCAGGAATCTGTGGGGGAAGTCTACAATTACAGTGGCACGTACCTGAGCTACAGCCTTTCTTCATCGACAGACAGCCTCAAGGCAGAACCCTATCTGATCTGTGCATCAGAAAACAATGATTATGTGAAAGTAGGCATGATCAATGCCTACAAATCCGTGCACTGGGGAAGTGGCATTATCAGTAATCATCAAAATTCATACCTGATGTTCAATGAACGGGAACTTCCGCAGTTTGCCTGGTAACCATCTATCTGCAATTACCCCATTATGAGTTTCCGCATATGCTGAAAGGATTATATCTCTGTCTGGACTATAACCATAACCCGATAGCCCGGAGAATTGTCCTGGTGAAGCAATCGGACAGCACAGACATAGACGAGTTCCTGAAAATGGAAGGAAAGTTAATCTCCAGATCGGAACTGACCCCTGAAGAAGAGATCTATTATAATTATACATGCCAGGAAGGAGACTATATCAAGACTTGTACGGTACCCTCACCCAAACTGGATGAATCGGATCTGGAAAGAGAAAAAAAGATGCTGAAAATATAAAGCGACATACCCTAAAAACACCACAGGCTACTCAGATTTAGTTATTGAACAGGAGTTATCCGAATAGATCTCCCCCTGAAAACCTGAGTAGCCTATGGTAAAAAATACTTTTCCGAGAACTCTCCTATCAGAAGAAGAATCTCAATATATCATTGAAGTTAGCCCAAATCAAAAGGCCGAACAACAAAATCATACCCGCCATTTGTGCGTATTCCATAAATTTATCACTCGGTTTGCGACGGGCAATGATTTCATAGAACAGGAACAAGACGTGTCCGCCGTCCAACGCAGGAATAGGCAGAATATTCATAAAAGCAAGGATGATAGACAAGAATGCCGTCATATACCAGAACTGATGCCAATTCCAGGTTGCAGGGAAGATGCTTCCGATGGTTCCGAAACCGCCCAATTGTTTAGCTCCCTCTTTTGAGAAAAGATATTTCATGTTGCCTACATAGCCTTTCAAAGTCTTCACTCCTAATGCTACACCGGCCGGGAAGGATTCAAAGAAACCATACTCTTTCCTGATTACAGGAAGAAGTTGATCCGTATATGGATTGACCGCTACTCCTATTTTGAAAGCTGAATCCGTAGTCAAAGTCAATACATCGGTCTTTCCGTCACGCACATAAGTCAATGAGATCTGGTGCGGATTGATACTGTCATTTTGTAACGCTTTCGCATTTTGTCTTCTTTCAGCATAGCTGCCAGGAAGTCTGTATAAGAAACCGGCTTTCCGTCGAGAGCAATGATACTGTCGCCCGGCTGGATACCGGCCATGGCTGCAGGTGAATTGACCATCACACTATCGACTACATAGGGGAAACGGAATTCGGCAAAGCGAACACTGTCACCCAACAGACGCTGCATCATATCTTCAGGGATATATACAGATGCCTTCTTACCCTCACGCAACACCGTTACCTCCCGGGCATCAGCTATCTGGCTGAGCATATCGGATCGTAGCGTACAAAATCGACTCCGTCGGCAGACAACAAAATATCTCCGTCCTGAAATCCCACCGCTTTGGCTGTTTCATTAAAGTCCATACCCAATGGGGCTTTCTGTACGGGAATGTATTGATCACCCCACTTAAACAGAATCATTGAATAGATGAACAGAGCCAAAAGGAAGTTGAACAACACACCTCCCACCATAATCAACAGGCGCTGCCACGCAGGTTTAGAACGAAATTCCCACGGCTGTTCCGGTTGCTTCATTTGCTCGGTATCCATCGATTCGTCAATCATTCCGGCTATTTTGACATATCCCCCTAAAGGTAACCAACCGACAGCATATTCTGTCTCACTTTTCTTTGGCTTAAATTTAAATAGTGTGAACCAAGGATCAAAGAATAAACAAAACTTTTCTACCCGTACTTTGAACAGGCGGGCAAAGAGAAGTGCCCTCCTTCGTGAATGATGACGAGCAAAGATAAGCTCATAATCAATTGCAGGGCACGGATTAAAAATGTTTCCATCAGATTATTTACAATTTATTTATTTACATATTAATTCACTGGCAATCCGGCGTGCTTCCGCATCGGTTGCCACATAGTCGTCGTAAGTAGGAGTCTGTACGAAAGACACCTGCCCCATGGTATGTTCTATCACATCACTCATGCCGAGAAAGCTGATTTCATCACGAAGAAAAGCCGCCACAACCACCTCGTTGGCCGCATTTACAATGCAAGGCATATTCCCTCCCTATACATCGATTCATAGGCCAATGCCAGATTACGGAACCGCTTGGTATCGGGTTGCTCAAAAGTAAGGTTCGTACATTTCGAAAAATCAAGCCGGTCGAAAGACGAATTGATACGATCGGGATAAGAGAAAGCATACTGAATGGGCAGACGCATATCCGGTGTTCCCAGCTGCGCCATAATACCTCCGTCCTTAAATTCCACCATGGAATGAATGACACTCTGAGGCTGTACCACTACCTGGATCTGATCAAGCTCCACATCAAAAAGCCATTTTGCTTCCATCACTTCCAGTCCCTTGTTCACAAGAGCTGCAGAATCTACTGTGATCTTCTGCCCCATTACCCAGTTAGGATGCTTTAAAGTATCTGCCAGAGTCACCTGTTCCAGATCTTTTCTTTTTCTGCCGCGGAAAGGTCCGCCGGAGGCTGTGAGCAGAAGCTTATGTATTTCCTCCTGCCGTTCTCCGTTCAGACACTGAAACACCGCGCTGTGTTCACTGTCAACAGGAAGGATCCTGACGCCGTATTTTTCTGCCATAGGCATGATCAGATGGCCTGCTGTAACAAGAGTTTCCTTATTGGCAAGAGCAATATCCTTGCTGCCGGATTGCCTCTATGGTAGGACGGATGCCCAGCATTCCCACAATAGCAGTTACCAGGATTTCCGTTTCCTCCATGGAAGCCAGCTCCAGAAGCCCCTCCATGCCTGAAACCACTTTAATATCTGTATCCTGAAGCTTTATCCTCAGCTCCCGGGCTGCATCTTCCTCCCACACGGCAACAAGTCTGGGACAAAATTCTCTTGCCTGCTCCTCCAGTTTTTTTATATTTCTTCCGGCGCTGATTCCCAGAACCTGAATATCTCCATTGGCACGTACAACCTCCAGAGTCTGTGTTCCGATAGAACCTGTAGAACCTAAAATCGCAATTTTTTTCATATTGACTCCTTATAGGGTATTTTATAA
>ENA-OQIC01000439-OQIC01000439.1-human-gut-metagenome-genome-assembly--contig:-NODE-439-length-18686-cov-2.950913_pt1 | contig 18686 bp, 17 predicted proteins | sample MGYA00242572_ERZ504736 | MGnify/ENA primary metagenome ERZ504736 (study PRJEB26092, sample SAMD00036201) | human gut metagenome | host: Homo sapiens | study: EMG produced TPA metagenomics assembly of... | reverse complement strand
CAAAGCTGTCACACTCAGCGCTCCGGTCACTCTTTGCACACGCTGCTCAAAGTACTGTACCGTAGGATTTGTTATGCGTGAATAAGCATGCCCTGCTTTCTGCCCACAGAAAGCAGCTTCCATCTCTTCTGCAGTCTCAAATTCGTAGGCAGCAGTGTGGTACACCGGCATTGAAAGAGAATGATATGCATCCTCTTTTTCAAAAGGAGTATGCAATATTTGTGTCTCAAAACTATTTTTTTCATCCTGAAAGTCTTTTTATATAAATTCCACAAATTATGCTATTGTGTCATGCCTCAACTCGTATGCCTCCTTTATCTGATCCAGTGCCTGTCTTAACACACTCCGCGGACAAGCCACATTAAGCCGCATAAATCCCTCGCCTTCCTTACCGAACATAGCGCCATCGTTTAATGCCAGATGTGCACCGTCAACAAAAAAGTCAACTAATTCTTTCTGCGAAACACCCATACCGCGACAGTCCAGAAAAATCAGATAAGAAGCTTGAGGACGAATCATCCGGATTGCGGGAATATGTGTTTTTAAATATTCATCTGTAAAATCAATATTCTCCTGAATATATTCCAATGCCTGATCCAGCCACTCCGTTCCGTTGCTATATGCGGCAGCCACTCCAAGATATGCAAATAAATGGCCTTCACTAAATTCACTGGCTTCCATATAAGTCTGAAAACGATGACGAATGGCCTCATCTTCTATAATGCAGTACGAACTGGCAAGTCCCGGCATGTTGAAAGCTTTACTGGGAGACATAAACACAAGTGAATTCCGTCGAGCCTTTTCCGATACCAATGCAAACGTAGGATGCGTGTATCCCGGCAATGTCAGATCGGCATGAATTTCATCCGAGATGACCAATACTTGATTATCAAAACAAATCTCTGCTATCTCGGCCAACTCCTCCCGAGTCCAGACACGCCCTCCCGGATTATGAGGATTACTCAAAATCAACATTTTACAGCCCTTTACATCAGCACGGAAGCGTTCAAAATCAATCTGATATTGCCCGTCTTTCAGCAATAACGGACTGTAGACTACCTCCCTGTGGTTGTGTTCTGTCACCAGAAAGAAAGGATGATAAACAGGAGGCATCACCATCACTTTGTCCCCCGGAGCCGTAAAACATTGCAGGGCAAAAGCCAATCCACGCACAATACCCGGCGTAAACGTCAGCATCTCCCGGGTAACATTCCACCCGTGACGTTCTTTCTGCCAATTGATAATGGATGTATACCAAGCTTCGCAAGCGAAAGTATACCCCAATACTTCATGATCCAATCTCCGACGGATAGCCTCTATCACAAAAGGAGGAGTACGGAAATCCATATCGGCCACCCACATCGGAAGCAGGTCGCTCCGTCCCCAACGTTCCGATACTGCGTCATACTTCACCGAGTCTGTTCCCCGGCGCTCTATCACTTCATCAAAGTTATATTTCATATAGGGTTCTATTTTTAGGTTCAGCCTGCAAATGTACAATTCATCTGTTTCATAATGAAACCAAATGAGCTATTTTAGCAGACAGCAGTTAAAATTTACCATCATTGTGGTATTCAGTTACTCTATATCAGGCTTTTTCAGTACATTTGTGCTCCATTAAAGAAAAGACGTATGATAAAAGCCCTGTTTTTCGATATAGACGGGACGTTGGTTAGTTTCAACACTCACGAAATTCCTTCGTCTACCCTCGCAGCCATAGCCGAAGCAAAAGCTAAAGGTATCAAGATATTCATCGCTACCGGACGCCCGAAAGCGATTATCAACAACCTCACCGCCCTCCAGGAACGGGAACTGATAGACGGCTACATCACCATGAACGGAGGGTATTGTTTCGTTGGAGATGAGGTGATTTACAAACATTCCATCCCGGTACAAGATGTTAAGGCACTGGCTGCACTTTCGGACGAGAGAAACTTTCCCTGTATCTTTGTAGCCGAACATACCGTAGCTGTTTGCAATACCAACAAGCTGGTTAACGAAATCTTTCATGATTTCCTGCATGTAGATATCCTGCCCATCCAAACTACAGCCGAGGCTACGCAGCCCGAAATCTTTCAGATGACTCCATTCATCACTACCGAAGAGGAGAAAACGGTATTGCCTTTACTCCCGAACTGCGAATCCGGACGCTGGTTTCCTGCATTTACAGATATCGTAGCTAAAGGTATCCGCAAACAAAAAGGAATAGATGAAATCATTCGCCATTTCGGTATCGGACAGGAAGAAACAATGGCATTTGGTGATGGAGGCAACGATATCAGTATGTTGCGCCATGCAGCCATCGGAGTAGCCATGGGCAATGCGAATGACGATGTCAAAGAAACCGCCGACTACATAACCACTTCTGTAGACGAAGACGGAATACAAAAAGCATTAAAACATTTCGGGATCATCTGACGTGGAATTTACAATAGACACCGGTAATAAGGAGTTTCAGGATGCACTGAATCTGATTCAGTATACTCGTCAATCAGTTTTCCTCACGGGGAAAGCGGGAACGGGTAAATCTACTTTCCTGAAATACATCTGTAAGAATACCAAGAAGAAACACATCGTGCTGGCACCCACCGGAATCGCTGCCATTAATGCCGGTGGCAGCACTCTGCACAGCTTCTTCAAACTTCCTTTTCATCCGTTACTTCCTGATGATCCGAATCTGAGTTTGCAACGGGGACGCATCCATGAATTCTTTAAATACACCAAGCCACACCGTAAGTTGCTGGAACAGGTAGAACTGGTCATTATCGACGAAATATCAATGGTACGCGCCGATATGATTGATGCCGTAGACCGCATTTTGCGTGTATACAGTCGTAATCTGCGCGACCCCTTCGGAGGAAAACAAGTTTTACTGGTAGGCGATGTATTCCAGCTTGAACCGGTAATCAAAGGGGATGAACGGGAAATTATCAACCGCTTCTATCCCACTCCTTATTTTTTCTCGGCACGGGTCTTCAACGAGATCGAATTGGTATCTATCGAGTTACAGAAAGTATATCGTCAGTCAGATGCAGTCTTTGTCAGTGTACTCGACCACATCCGGAGCGGAGCAGCAGGGGCAGCCGACCTTCAGCTGCTCAACACCCGCTATGGCGCTCAATTGATGCTTCGGAAGAAGATTTATACATCACTCTGGCTACGCGCCGCGATACGGTAGAAACCATCAATGAACGGAAACTTACCGAACTCCCTGGCGATCCTGTAGTGTTTGAGGGAGAGATCAACGGCGACTTTCCCGAAAGTAGCTTGCCCACCTCAAAAGAACTGACCTGAAACCGGGAGCACAAATCATCTTTATCAAAAATGACTTTGAACGCCGTTGGGTAAACGGTACCATCGGTGTAGTAAGCGGCATCGACAACGACGGTATCATCTACGTCATCACCGATGATGGCAAAGAGTGTGATGTCCACCGGGAATCATGGCGCAACATCCGTTACAAGTACAACGAAGAGAAAAAGGAGATTGAGGAAGAAGAACTGGGTACTTTCACACAATATCCCATCCGCCTGGCATGGGCCATCACCGTGCACAAAAGCCAGGGTTTGACCTTTAGCCGTGTAGTCATAGACTTTACCGGAGGAGTGTTTGCCGGCGGACAAGCTTATGTAGCTCTCAGCCGTTGCACATCGCTTGAAGGAATTCAACTGAAAAAGCCTATCAGCCGCGCGGATATTTTTGTCCGTCCCGAGATTGTCAGTTTTTCCGGAAGATTCAACAACCGGCAAGCCATCGACAAAGCATTAAAACAAGCACAGGCCGATGTGCAGTATGCCGCAGCTGCCCGTGCTTTCGACAAAGGAGATTTCGAGACATGCTCGAGCAGTTTTTCCTAGCCATTCATTCCCGTTATGATATAGAAAAGCCTGCCGCCCGAAGATTAATTCGCAGGAAATTGGGAGTCGTCAACCTATTGCGGGAACAAAAAAGGAAACTACAAGCACAAATGGAGCACAGAAAAAAAGCCTGCAAAAGTATGCCCGAGAGTATTTGCTAATGGGAAACGAATGTATCACTCAGGCGCATGACGTTCGGGCCGCCCTTGCCAATTATGACAAAGCGATTGAGCTCTATCCCGAATACATCGACGCTGGATACGAAAAGGAATCACGCTGTTCAACGAAAAAGAGTTCTTCGATGCCGAGAATTGCCTGAACCGGGCAGTCAGCCTGCGTCCTTCAGAGTTCAAAGCACTCTATAACCGAGGCAAACTTCGCCTGCAGACAGAAAACATAGAAGGGGCTTTATCAGACCTCGACAAAGCAACTAGCCTGAAACCTGAACATCCCGGAGCACACGAACTTTTCGGAGATGCATTATTAAAAGTCGGTAAAGAGACAGAAGCAGCCATCCAATGGCGTATAGCAGAGGAACTACGAAAAAAGAAGAAATAAGGTAAGTTTATTTCTGTAATCTATTTCACCACAGGATTACACAGATCTTCACAGATTAATAATTTATTTCATTGTCAATATATAAAGTATCTGTGTTAATCTGCATAATTTGTGATGAGATGGATTCGCCCTATTAAAAGAGGACTATACAGTAAAACATAATCCCCGATAACCTTGGACTTCTTGTCTTTTATTACTAACTTTGTTATCACTATAAACCTAACAACCAGTGCAATTATGAAGAAAGGATTCAAAATTACAGCAATCGTCATCGGCGTCATTCTGATACTGATGTTTCTCCTTCCCTTTGCCTTCCGTGGCAAGATTGAAGGTATCGTAAAATCGGAAGGCAACAAAATGCTTAACGGTCATTTTGATTTTAGTAGCCTTGATATCAGCTTATTCCGCAATTTCCCCAAAGCTTCCGTCACCCTGAATGATTTTTGGCTGAAGGGAACCGGAGAATTTGAAAACGACACATTGGTGAAGGCCGGTGAGGTAACAGCGGCTATTAACCTGTTTTCGCTTTTTGGAGATGACGGATACGATGTATCCAAAGTATCTGTTGAAAACACCCGGTTACACGCCATCGTACTTCCTGACGGAAAAGCTAACTGGGATATCATGAAACCCGATTCATCCACTGCCAGCGAAACCCAAGAAAGTGGTGAATCTTCTACTTTCCGAATTAAACTCCAGCGTTTTGTCATCAAAAACATGAATGTGGTATATGACGACCGGCAGTCCGCGATGTACGCCGACATACACAATTTCAATGCGCTTTGTTCGGGTGATCTGGGTAGCGACCAGACTTTACTCAGCCTGGAAGCCGAAACTGAAGCCCTGACTTATAAAATGAACGGTATCCCTTTCCTCTCACAAGCTAACGTCTACGCCAAGATGGATGTAGATGCCGATCTGGCACACAACAAATTTACACTGAAAAAGAACGAATTCCGTCTGAACGCCATTAAAGCCGGCATTGACGGATGGATAGAGTTGAAAGACCCTGCTATCGACATGGATTTGAAACTCAACACCAGCGAAATAGGATTCAAAGAAATCTTGTCACTGATACCGGCCATTTATTCCAAAGAGTTCAAGAATCTGAAAACAGATGGTACAGCAACTCTTGAAGCTACAGCGAAAGGAATACTGCAAGGTGACACGGTTCCACAGTTCGATGTCCGACTGGCTGTAAAAAACGCCATGTTCCGATATCCATCCTGCCGGCGGGAGTCGATCAGATTAACATCGACGCACAAGTTCGGAATCCGGGAGGTAACATTGACCTGACCGAGATAAGCATACATCCTTTCAGTTTCCGACTGGCGGAAATCCGTTTAGTCTGACAGCCGACATACAGACACCTGTCAGCGACCCGGACTTTACAGCCGAAGCCAAAGGGTACTTAATCTGGGCATGATCAAGCAAGTCTATCCGCTGGATGATATGGAGCTGAATGGTACCGTTCGTGCGGATATGACAATGGCCGGACACTTGTCATACATCGAAAAGGAACAATACGATCGTTTCTCCGCTTCGGGAACCATTGCCCTCAGTGATATGAACTTGAAAATGAAAGAGATGCCGGATATAGAAATAAAAAAATCCCTGTTCACATTCACTCCGAAATATCTGCAACTCAGTGAAACGACAGTAGCCATCGGAAAGAATGATCTTACTGCCGACTGCCGGTTCGAGAACTATATGGGCTATGCTCTTAAAGGGGGCACACTGAAAGGTGTCCTGAATGTCCGGTCGAACCATCTGAATCTAAACGATTTTATGACGGCAACAACTGACAGTACCGCCCAAACATCACAAGCATCTTCGACCGAAGAAACCGCCAGTATGATCGAAGTTCCGCAGAATATCGACTTCCAGATGGATGCCGGCCTGAAAGAAGTGTTATTTGACAAGATGACTTTTACAAACATGAATGGCAAACTTATTGTGAAAAACGGAAAAGTCGATATGACAAATCTGTCAATGAACACCATGGGAGGAAGTGTCGTTATGAACGGATACTATTCGACCGCCGATCCGAAGAAGCCGGAAATGAACGCAGGATTCCGTATGGAAAATATCGGTTTTGCACAGGCTTACAAAGAACTGGATATGGTGCAGCAAATGGCTCCTATCTTTGAAAACCTGAAAGGCAACTTTTCGGGTAATATGCATATCCGGACTTTACTCGACAACCAGATGAGCCCTGTCATGGATACGATGCAAGGAAACGGAAGCCTTTCGACCCAAGATCTTAGCCTCAGCGGCGTAAAAGTAATCGACCAGATAGCCGAAGCCGTAAAGAAGCCTGAACTCAAAGAGATGAAGGTGAAAGATATGGCACTGGATTTCACCATCAAAGACGGAAGAGTATCTACCAAGCCGTTCGATATCAAACTGGGTGACTATGTCATGGATCTTTCCGGAAGCACAGGACTCGACCAAACCATCGACTATTCGGGAAAGATCAAATTACCGGCATCGGCAGGTGATATCGCCAAACTGACTACCCTCGACCTGAAAATAGGAGGTACCTTCTCCTCACCCAAAGTATCACTGGATACGAAAAGCATGACCAATCAGGCAGTAGAAGCGGTGACAGACAAGGCAATCAGCGAAATAGGGAAAAAGCTCGGGCTGGATTCGGCTACAACGGCCAACAAAGACTCCGTGAAGGAGAAGGTAAAAGAGAAAGCCGTAGAAAAGGCACTTGATTTTCTTAAAAAGAAAATAAAATAACGTGAATCAGGAGTGAGAGAAGTGATTCGCATAAATAACAGACAATTATGATACTCAAACTTTACGAAAAAAATAATAATCCTCAGGACCTGCAACGGATTGTAGACCTACTGAACGACGGGGGATTGATTATCTATCCCACAGACACCATGTATGCCATCGGTTGCCATGGCCTGAAGGAACGTGCCATCGAACGCATCTGCCGGATCAAAGAGATTGACCCGAAGAAAAACAATCTCTCTATTATTTGCTATGACCTGAGCAGCATCAGTGAATATGCCAAAGTGGACAACAACATTTTCAAGTTGATGAAACGTAACCTGCCCGGACCTTTCACTTTTATCCTGAACGGAACTAACCGGTTGCCCAAAATCTTTCGAAACCGGAAAGAAGTAGGTATCCGTATGCCGGATAACAGTATCATCCGTGAAATTGCCCGTCTGCTGGATGCTCCGATCATGACCACCACGTTGCCTTATGACGAGCACGAAGACATAGAGTACGTCACTGACCCGGAACTGATCGACGAAAAACTCGGTGACGTAGTGGACCTCGTGATCGACGGAGGTATCGGAGGGATTGAACCTTCGACAGTTGTGAACTGCACTGAAGGAGAAGCCGTCATCGTCCGGCAGGGAAAAGGGGAACTGGAAGAGGCCTGACCCATCAAACATTTTTCAGATGCAGGGTGTTAGTATATAAAACCCAAACAATAGCATTTGATTATGAAAAAAGTATTATTCTTTGCATTGGTGCTGACCATTGCCACAGCATGCAGCCAAACAAAAGATTCGTATCTGGAGGGCTTTAAGCTTTTTGTCGAAAGCGTACAGAAAAACGCTCAAGACTATACAAAAGCCGACTGGGAAAAGGCTGACGAACAATTTACGAAACTGAAAGACAGTTATAATAACTTCAGTAAACAAATGACTTCGGACGAAAAGGAGAAGTGATAAAACTGGAATCCACTTATGCTGCCCTAAAGTTAAAGAAAATAGGAGATGACGTGAAAGAAAGCACCAAAGATGCATTTGAGAAAGTCAAAGATACAGCCAAAGATGCAGCCAAAGACGTAAAAGAAGGTGCGCAAAAGGCTGCTAAAAAAGGTGAGAAAGCAATGGAAGGGATCAAAGACGGTCTGAAAGATTAGTTCCTCAACAGACTTTCGTGTCAGACTGATAAAGAGAAGAGGATAAGCCAAAAGTTCTTCCGGCCTATCCTCTTCTTTATTTTTATGCCTGTATTACTTCAGCAATGACTGCGGATCGAGGTGATCTGCTTCGATATCCTTGAAATAACGATAAGTACCAACTTTCAGTTCGGCAGTAGCAGCATCATCGCAAACGATGATACCTTTTTCGTGCATCTGCAATGCACTGATCGTCCACATCTGTGTAATGGCACCCTCTACGGCATGATACAATGCACGTGCTTTGTTGTGTCCGTTTACGATAATCATCACCTCACGGGCAGAAAGCACAGTACCCACTCCCACAGTCAACGAAGTCTTGGGAACCTTGTTAATATCATTGTCGAAGAAGCGAGAGTTCGCAATGATCGTATCTGTTGTCAGTGTTTTCTGACGGGTACGAGAACTCAGCGAAGAGCCCGGCTCGTTGAAAGCAATGTGACCGTCAGGACCAATACCTCCCATAAACAGGTCGATACCGCCATACGATTTGATCTTTTCTTCATAACGTGCACATTCAGCATCCAGATCGGCAGCATTTCCATTTAAAATGTTCGTGTTCTCCGGTTTGATGTCGATATGGCTGAAGAAGTTGTTCCACATAAAAGAATAGTAGCTTTCCGGATGTTCTTTCGGCAGTCCTACGTATTCGTCCATGTTGAAAGTAACAACATTCTGGAACGATACGATTCCTTTTTTATTCAGGTCGATCAGTGCCTTATACATACCCAGTGGAGATGATCCTGTGGGGCATCCCAGAACGAAAGGTTTTTCCGGAGTGGGATTGGCAGCTTTGATCTTAGCAGCAACATAATGTGCCGCCCATTGAGAAACGGACTGATAGTCCGGCTGAATGATTAGTCTCATGTTCGATTGTTTTTATCAGGTTAATAAATTAGGGGTAACTTATACTCTGTCTTTTTTTAAACGGCCGGCCATAGCACGTGCCAGGTTCTCACACTGTTGATATGTGATCTCCTTCATGGCCTGTTTCATTTCTACAGGATCACCGACCAATTCAAATTTACTTTTCTCTGCAAACTCGGCCATACGTTTCACGGCGGCACCTGCCCACGTGAACGAACCGAAATACCCCAGATAACGTCCTTTCAATTCACGAACCAATATCTTGGACAGAAGCGACTCCACTTCCGGGAAAATCTGGTTACTGTAAGTAGGGCTACCGATAATCAATCCTTTATAACGGAATATATCGGCAAGGATATAAGAGGGATTACTTTTGCTGACATTGTGCATCACAATGTTTTTGATGCCCTGTGCCGAAAGCTCAGCTGCAATGGCTTCTGCCATTTGTTCGTATTACCGTACATACTGCCGTATGCAATTACCACACCTTCATCTGCGTCATAACGGCTCAGTTTATCATAAATGCCTACCACTTTCGTGATATTCTCAGTCCATACCGGACCGTGCGTAGAACAAATAGCCGAGATAGGAAGTCCACCCAACTTTTGCAAAGCTTTCTGTACCGGTGAACCGTATTTGCCGACGATGTTCGAATAATAACGAACCATTTCGCCCCAATAATGGTCGATATTCATACGTGTATCCACGAAGCCGCCATCCAGCGTACCAAAACACCCGAAACCATCACCGGAGAAGAGTATGCCATCTGTTTCGTCAAATGTCATCATCGTTTCCGGCCAGTGTACCATCGGAGTCAGGTAAAAGCGCAGTTTATGACGTCCAAGAGCGAGAAAATCACCATCCTTAATCAGATATTGCTCGCCGGTCACACCATAAAAACCTTCAATCATACCGAAAGTCTGTTTATTGCCAACGATCACAATGTCGGGATAGTGTTGCTTAATCAATCGGATAGAACCTGAATGGTCCGGTTCCATGTGATTTATAATCAAATAGTTGATAGGACGGTCGCCTATGATATTTCTGATTTTTCGAAGATATACTTCGAAATAGCAAATATCCACTGTATCGATCAGTGCCACCATTTCATCATCAATCAGATAAGAGTTATACGAAACTCCATAGGGCAAAGGCCACATTCCCTCAAAGAGGTGCTTGTTACGGTCGTTAACTCCCACATAATGAACGTTTCCTTTAATTCTTGTTTTCTGTTCCATTCTTTTTTTTAGTTTAATTTAGCTACAGGGTACGAGTAACAACAATACCCAACGGTACCTCTCAGCTTGCAACTCGTAACTCGCAACTCATTCGCTTCGCAAAAATAGTTCTTTTTTTCTAAACCAGGTATGCCTTTCCCTGATAAGCACCCCTTTCTTTCATTCTTTTTTGCACGCGGGCAGTAAATTCATAATTCTTCAGCCCCCAATCGGGTGCAATCAGAAGTTCTTTCGGTGATTGTGAAACAAATCGCTCAAGTATCAGATCGGGGCGCAGGTGTTCCACATAGTCGATTACCAGATCGATATACTCGTCCACACTAAAGAGATGAAAATCCTCGGGGCGGCACTCAAACTCACGTGCCATTTTCGTACCACGTATCAACTGCAACTGATGCATTTTAAGAGTGGTCAATGGCAAACGGGACAATTCGGCCGCCTGAGCGATAATTTCGTCATGGGTCTCTCCCGGAAGACCGAGGATGACGTGTCCTCCGGTCAGAATCCCGCAAGCAGCCGTCCGGTTGACAGTTTCTACCGTATCGGCATAGGTATGCCCACGGTTGATACGTTTCAAAGTAACATCCCGGGTGGTTTCAATACCATATTCTACCAAAAGGAAAGTGTGCTTATTCAGTTCTTCCAGATATCGCAACAAGGGATCAGGCATGCAGTCCGGACGTGTGCCGATGACCAGTCCCACCACCCGTCCACACTCAAAGCCTCTTCATATTTCCGTTTCAGTCCTTCAAGCTCGGCATAGGTATTGGTATAAGCCTGAAAATAAGCCAGATATTTCATATCCGGATATTTATGGGCAAAGAATTGCTTTCCTTCCTCAAGTTGCCGGGTGACGGATTTCTCCGTTTTACAATACTCGGGATTGAATGTTTGGTTATTACAGTACGTACAGCCTCCCAATCCCTTCGTTCCGTCCCGGTTAGGACATGTAAAACCCGCATTAAGAGATATCTTCTGTACCTTATAGGGAAAGTATTTTTTCAGAAAGAAAGTAAATTCGTTATATAAAGGCGTCGGAGCGGTTTAGTCATAGAATATCATGCTTTTGTAAACAGTACAAATATACATAAAAAGTTATAGAAAAGAGCCGTTAGCTATTTTTTTCTGTATCTTCGCCCTTATACTGCTCTTTAAATTTATATGAAAGCACGTAACATCTGTAGATTGACGTTAACTTAGAAGATATGAGAAAGTGTCTGAAAAGATTATATAAGTAAAGAAAATGTGAGCAATGTCCACATGAAGCATCTTCTCCAACCGAGGGTGTAGCCATCCGGAGGAAAGGGTGTAGCCTAGGCATAAAAGGTGTAGTCATCCGCATCGTATGGCTACACCCTTTCACCTGTTCATAGATAGCGGTTATTAAAGTTCCAACCGCTCCTTCAGTAATTTATATCCGGAATTACTCACTTTCAGCCTTACGCCGTTTTTAACGAGAGCTGATAATTTTCTTTTCCAAAGAGTTCAACCCGTGATATTTGCGTCACGTTCACTATTGTAGAACGATGCACACGCACAAATCCTGCTGATGGCAGATGGGCATCAAAATACTTCATGGTCTGCTCCTTGACATATTGTCCCGAAGGGGTCACCAATGTGACATAATCGCCACATGCCTGTATGTAAAGCAACTCGTCGGTACGGATCAGATGAATGTGTGTACCATCTTTCACCGTGATGCGGTCAATACATTCTGCCTCTTCCGGCAACGCTTTATCTTCGCGGCATTCAATCTGCCTCAATTCTTCACGAAGGGCTTCCTCTCTCGAAACAGCCTCTTCTAATATCTCTTCCTGAACGGTATTCAGCGACTGCAAGCGATACCACAACATCATCACTCCCCAGGCCAATGCTCCAAACAATATACGGAAAGGAAGCGTCTCACCAAAAGGAGCATATACTTGTCCCATATTCTGTTCCAGCACATATTGCACGGCAAAGCCTCCCGCCAGCCAGAAAAGCAGAGCCAAAGCGGCTATCAGCAAGTCGGTCTGCAATATAGAGACAAGGCCAATGACATACCATGCCAGATAGGCCAGGAGCAAAGCAATCCGACAGATAAAATCCCGTCTATTGCAGCCGGAAGCGTGTCGGCTCCGGCATAGCCCCAAAGTAGAGTTGTTTGTATCCCTGCTGCTACAACGGCCAATATCAATGCCGTCATCCACCGCCGGGAAGATTCTTGTATAGGATGTATATCCATGTTTTATTTTCAACTTTTTATATCAATACCTCCGAATGTCAAATCACCCCGGATCACCAATATCCGGTTCTGATCGATCATACCCCCGCCAAAACGTTTGTCCTGACAACCGCCCAGACAGGTAGTACACCGAAACACTACTTTCCAATCGGAAGGCACATAAATTTCTATTCCACCAAATGTACAATCAATATCGAGAAACGTTTCTCCTTCGGGAAGAGTCGTACGCCGCAAGTCGATGACCGTCCCGCCAAAAGAGTTTTGTATAGTTCCGCCTTTAAACACTTCATCGAGCACCACCTGCCTGATGCCGCTAAATGTGTTTTCGGAGTGCAGCACTCCATCTGTTGAGTTATATTGGCTACTGGCAAAGTTCCCTCGGTGCGAACGCTCGTGCCGGGCTCGTTTCGGCCTGAACAGAAAAGCAAGTCCGATAACAATCAGGACAATCGGGAAAAGAGTGACATGAATTCCTGCAGGCATCCATCCCAAATACGGACTGATCAGATAGGCACCGATAGCAAGCAGTATCCCGCCCCGCAAAATCTGACGCCGCAACATCAAGTAAATTCCTAAAAGAATCAGTAACATTTGCCAGGAAACCAAAATACCAAACAAGGTATAAGAAATCCATCCCAGATTGCGAGCCAGCAAAAGCACTCCTGCCGTTATAAAAATAAAGGCGATAAAAAACTTACCGTATCTCCGAACAGGAGATGAAAACTCTTTCTTTTCCATATATTATTTCATTGTTAATTATTTCTTTTAATCTTTGTGGCAAAGATACGCCATTTACCACCTCCCGGAAATACTTTTTCGTCAATAACAGTACGCCAACCGATGAAAGGGGGATAATTCCCGATAAAACCGGACCTGTTTTTCACCGATTGCGTACAAGTTTGAACCGATATAGTCATATCTCTTTATCGGGAGACACTCCGGATTCTCTCCCCTTTGTCTCTATACACAAACAAAGCCGGTAGAGCCTCCGTTTCATAGGGACAAAGCCTCCGTTTGTGTCCCGTACAGCCTCTGTCCGTATCAAACAGAGACTCTGTTTTTTCGTTAACCAACGCTATTTCACAGATATTTTACCCCTCCTGTTTTGAAGGCTCACCGTTTATCGTTACCTTTGCGGACACATAGAAACAACCTATAAAATCATCTAAGCCAATGAAAAGAAAATTCATTTTTCTGTTTTTCTGTCTGTGCTGCCTTGCCGGCTTTGCACAAGGAGGCAAAGCGCTCGACCTGAAAGAAATTAACTCGGGCAAGTTCAGCCCCGAAAACATTTATGGTGTGGTTCCCATGCCTGACGGCGAACACTACACACAAAGAAATGCCGAAGGTACACAGATCGTGAAATATTCCTTCCGCACGGGTGAACCGGTGGAAGTGGTATTCGATGTGACAAAAGCCCGCGAATGCCCCTTTAAGAAATTCGACAGTTACCAATTTTCACCGGACGGATCAAAAATACTGATTGCAACCGAAACCAAGCCCATCTATCGTCATTCTTATACGGCAGTCCACTACCTGTATCCGGTGAAACGGAACGACAAAGGAGTGACTACCAACAATATTGTTGAAAAGCTATCGGACGGTGGTCCGCAGCAAGCCCCGGTATTCTCTCCGGACGGAAACCTGGTGGCGTTTGTCCGTGATAATAACATCTTCCTGGTAAAGCTTTTGTATGGCAACAGCGAATCGCAAGTGACTGAAGACGGCAAGTTGAACAGTGTACTGAACGGTATTCCCGACTGGGTATACGAAGAAGAGTTCGGTTTCAACCGTGCCCTGGAATTCAATGCCGATAATACCATGCTGGCCTATGTTCGTTTCGACGAATCGGAGGTTCCATCATACACTTTCCCCCTGTTTGCAGGTGAAGCACCGCGTTATGATGCACTGCAGGATTATCCGGGAGAATACACTTACAAATATCCCAAAGCAGGTTACCCCAACTCCAAGGTGTCAGTACATACGTTCGACATCAAATCGAAAGTGACCCGTCAGGTGAAGCTGCCGATAGACGCCGACGGATATATCCCGCGCATCCGTTTCACTCAGGATCCCAACAAACTGGCCATCATGACACTGAACCGTCACCAGAACCGCTTCGACATGTATTTTGCCGATCCTCGCAGCACAGTGTGCAAACTGGCCCTACGCGACGAATCTCCTTATTACATCAACGAAAATGTATTCGATAACATTCAGTTCTATCCCGAATATTTCAGCTTTGTTAGCGATAAGAGCGGATATCCTCACTTGTACTGGTATAGCATGAACGGTAACTTGATCAAACAAGTGACCAGCGGTAACTATGAAGTAAAAAACTTTATCGGATGGAATCCGGATACCAACGAGTTTTATTACACCAGCAATGAAGAAAGCCCGATGCGTCAGGCGGTATACAAGATAGACCGTAAGGGCAAGAAGATGAAACTGAGCAATCAGCCGGGAACCAACAGTCCCATCTTCAGCAGCTCGATGAAATATTTCATGAACAAGTTTACCAGCCTCGATACTCCGATGCTGATTACCTTGAATGACAACACAGGTAAGGTCTTGAAGACTCTCGTAACAAATGATAAACTGAAACAGAAACTGGCCGAATATGCCATACCGCAAAAAGAATTCTTCACGTTCAAAACAACAGAAGGAGTCGATCTGAACGGCTGGATGATGAAACCGGTCAATTTCGATCCTGCCAAACGTTATCCGGTACTGATGTTCCAGTATAGCGGTCCAGGTTCGCAACAGGTTCTGGACAAATGGGGAATCAGTTGGGAAACCTACATGGCAAGCCTCGGCTACGTGGTAGCTTGTGTAGATGGTCGCGGCACAGGTGGCCGTGGCAGTGAATTCCAGAAATGCACCTACCTGAACCTGGGTGTAAAAGAAGCTAAAGACCAGGTGGAAGCTGCCAAATATCTGGGTGGAGTGCCTTATGTGGACAAAGGACGTATTGGTATCTGGGGATGGAGTTTCGGCGGATATATGACCATCATGAGTATGAGCGAAGGTACACCCGTGTTTAAAGCCGGAGTTGCTGTGGCCGCACCTACAGACTGGAAATATTACGATACAGTATATACCGAACGCTTTATGCGCACACCGAAAGAAAATGCCGAAGGCTATAAAGCTGCTTCAGCATTCAGCCGTGCAGACAACCTGCATGGTAACCTGCTCCTTGTACACGGTATGGCAGATGATAATGTTCACTTCCAGAACTGTACAGAATATGCAGAGCACCTGGTACAACTCGGAAAACAGTTCGATATGCAGGTATACACCAACCGGAATCATAGTATCTATGGCGGAAATACCCGTAACCACTTGTATACGAAGCTGACGAACTTCTTCCGGAATAATTTATAAGAAACAGTTCTCGCCACAGAGAGGACACGGAGTACACTGAGGATTATTTTAATGATTGAATTTTAAAATAAAACTCTGTGTACTCCGTGTCTTCTGTGGAGAATCATAGAATAAAAACAATACTATATGGGAAACGATAAACGGGTGCGCAAACCCGAATGGCTTAAAATCAGCATTGGAGCCAATGAACGCTATACCGAGACCAAACGCATTGTCGAATCGCACTGCCTGCACACCATCTGTAGCAGTGGGCGTTGCCCCAACATGGGCGAATGCTGGGGAAAAGGGACAGCTACGTTCATGATTGCCGGTGACATCTGTACCCGCAGTTGTAAATTCTGTAATACCCAGACCGGACGACCTCTGCCTTTGGATCCCGACGAACCGACCCACGTTGCAGAATCGATTGCCCTGATGAAACTCTCACACGCAGTTATCACATCTGTAGACCGCGACGATCTGCCTGATTTGGGTGCAGCCCATTGGGCACAAACAATTCGTGAAATCAAACGACTAAATCCGGAAACAACTACCGAAGTACTGATTCCCGATTTCCAGGGACGCAAAGAGCTTATTGACCAAGTGATAAAAGCCTGTCCCGAAATCATCTCCCATAACATGGAGACTGTGAAACGCATCAGTCCACAGGTGCGTAGTGCCGCCAACTATCACACCAGCCTGGAAGTGATCCGCCAAATAGCCGAAAGCGGTATTACGGCAAAATCGGGCATTATGGTTGGTCTGGGTGAAACTCCTGCTGAAGTAGAAGAGTTAATGGACGACCTGATTTCCGTCGGTTGCAAAATCCTCACCATCGGGCAATATCTGCAGCCAACCCACAAACACTTCCCGGTTGCAGCATACATTACTCCGGAACAGTTTGCTGTTTATAAAGAAACAGGACTGAAGAAAGGGTTCGAACAAGTGGAAAGCGCACCATTAGTACGCTCCTCGTATCATGCAGAAAAACATATCCGATTTAATAATAAGTAGTAAGAACATAACAGGCTCCTTGTTTGTTTTACAAGTAAACGGCAAAATAATACAATAAAAACATATGGGTAACAAAGGAGTACTTTCTTCTGCATTTAATATGTCATTGGGCTTTATCCCTGTTATTGTTTCCATCCTCTTATGCGAATTTATAACACAGGACATATCAATCTATATCGGTACAGGTATCGGGCTTATCTATTCGTATAGGTCTCTGTCTCGTAAAGGGGCCCGCATACCCAATTTTATCCTCTATATCTCTACGGGAATCTTGACATTACTGACTCTGGCAAGCTTTATTCCCGGAGATTTCGTTCCGGAAGGAGCATTGCCGCTTACACTTGAAGTCAGCATACTGATTCCGATGGTTATTCTATTCCTGCACAGGAGGAAGTTCATCAGCCACTACCTGCGTCAAAATGCCCAATGCAACCGGCGGTTGTTTGCTCAGGGAGCAGAATCTGCCATTGTATCTGCACGGGTCGTACTGATTTTAGGTATTCTCCATTTTGCTGTCATCAGCCTGACGGTTTTGGTAGCACATCCCCTCACCCGGACTTCCATACTTGTACTTTATCACGTATTGCCGCCTACTATATTTATTCTCAGCATCCTGCTCAATCAAATAGGTATCCGTTACTTTAATCATGTAATGGCGCATACGGAATATGTCCCCATCGTCAATACCCGTGGTGATGTAATCGGAAAAAGTCTGGCTGTGGAAGCTATCAACTATAAGAATGCCTACATTAATCCGGTGATACGCATTGCTGTTTCCACCCACGGCATGTTGTTCCTCTGTAATCGTCCGCAAAGCTGCATCCTCGATAAAGGCAAAGTGGATATACCGATGGAGTGTTACCTTCGATACGGGGAGACACTGACGGCGGGAGCCAACCGCTTATTGAGCAATGCTTTTCCGAAGGCCTCTGATCTGAAACCGACATTTACCATCTCCTATCATTTTGAAAACGAACAGACCAATCGTTTGGTCTATCTGTTCATTGTCGATATGGAAGACGACTCCATTCTCTGCGATCCACGATTCAAAGGAGGAAAGTTATGGACTTTCCAACAAATAGAGCACAACTTAGGTACTCACTTCTTCAGCGAGTGTTTCGAGTTGGAATACGAGCACCTGAAACAGGTTATTGGTATAAGAGAAAAATACAAGGTATCTTAGTCAGGTCGGGTACTTTTCCTTGCCACTCTTTTATGGTTTTAGTACGGATATATTCTCCCTCACAAGTGATATTCGCTGCAATACACAAACGGGTCTGCGGACGACAATTGTGCAGAATATCCTCCACCATCTTATTGTTACGATAAGGTGTTTCTATAAATAGCTGTGTCTGATGCTCGGCATATACCCGTTGCTCAAGAGCTTTTATTTTTTTGCACGCTCACCCGGCTCTATAGCAGATAGCCGTGAAAGGCAAAACTCTGCCCGTTAAATCCCGAACCCATCACAGAAAGAATGATAGACGAAGGTCCTACCAACGGAACTACTTCAGGTTTTACGTTGTGCAATAGCCACCACGTCAGCTCCCGGATCGGCTACAGCAGGACAACCGGCTTCGGAAATCACTCCCATGGACAAACCGCCTGCCAGCGGTTTCAGATAACCG
>ENA-OQIC01000438-OQIC01000438.1-human-gut-metagenome-genome-assembly--contig:-NODE-438-length-18740-cov-2.947671_pt1 | contig 18740 bp, 17 predicted proteins | sample MGYA00242572_ERZ504736 | MGnify/ENA primary metagenome ERZ504736 (study PRJEB26092, sample SAMD00036201) | human gut metagenome | host: Homo sapiens | study: EMG produced TPA metagenomics assembly of... | reverse complement strand
TGGATAATATCTTGCCGCAATGGGGGGATGCCATTGTTTGGAATGAGTTCCATATGTCCACGGAATTTCCAATTTATTGGGATTAATTTAAAAAAGCCACACACACTTTTTGTCCTATAAGCCTATAATTCTCTTACATCAGAGGCTGATAAATTAAAATAATCCCCAAATGGGCAAAATAACTTTACGATTCAAACTTACGTTTTCTATAATTTTCCTTAACATCGCCCACAGAAAGCCAGCCATTGATTTCGAACAAGCCGTCTTCCATCTCGATTAATTTCATCAGTCGTTTTTCTGTATTTCTTTATATTCTTCTGATTCTATCTGCTTCATAATCTACCTTCTAATTAACGGACGCCATATATTCCTTACACAAACAATCGCAAGGAAGCATATGGCGTCTTTTCTATTCGTATTCTATTTGATAGTTTCCTTTTCACAAAACTACTTTATATTTCTTACCAGCCTCGACCGGCACCACCGCCACCACCGGAGCCGCCGCCAAACCACCGCCGCGACCGCTGCCTCCTCCGAAGCCACCACGACCTCCTCCGCCGCCACCGCCGCGGAAGATAAACATGGTAAGCAGCATCCGGGTGAGTTCCCCGCCAAAGAAAATGGCATCAACCATGAGGAACAATATAATCCCTCCGCCGATAAGCAACACCTGCCACCACGACAGTTCAATAGTATTATCAGCCTGTGCCTGTTGATTTACATTTTGGCCTTGTTTACTAATATCCGGATCTACGATTTGAGCCGTTTGCCAGACCGTTCTTACAATGCCCGAGCCAAATTGGCCCTGACGAAAACTCGGGATGGCATAGGTATCCAATAGCTGTCCGATTTTAGCATCATTTAAGACCCCTTCCAAACCGTAACCTACGGCAAGAAAGATTTTCTTATCTTCCATCGCCACGGCCAGCACGAAACCATCATCTTTGCCGCTGTGTCCGACGCCCCAACCACGCAATACGTTTAGTGCGTAATCAGCAGGAGCCGCATCACCGAATGAAGGCACTACGACAACAGCCAGTTGCCCTTTACCGGAACGATCAAGCATGGTGCCGATAGCATTAATAGTTTGTACTTCTTTGCTCGATAGTACTTTTACCTGGTCGACCACATATTGACCGGCCGGTGGTTTTGCCGGAATATCCGCTGCGTGAACCGCCAGTGCTTGTAAGGCGATGATGGCGGTAAGCAGCAACATCACGACAACTTTCCAAAGGCTGTTTTTACGCATTATCCAAGCCATCAAGCCCTCCTAACCAATCGTTTTTACAGAAAAAGTTCGTTGCCACAATCCTATGAAAACAAGTATGTGGATTTAAGGTTAGAACTCAACTTTAGGAGCGGATTGAGCCGCTTGGTCTGCCTGGAAATACGCTTTTGGTTGGAAGCCTAACATACCTGCATAGATGGATGTAGGGAATGTACGTACTTTAGCATTATATGCATTAACTACATCATTATAATCTTTACGCGCTACGGCAATGCGGTTTTCAGTGCCTGCCAATTCATCCTGCAAAGCACGGAAGTTCTGGTCTGCTTTTAAGTTTGGATAGTTTTCCGTAATCATGAGTAAACGGCTCAAAGCGCTGGATAATTCACCGTCAGCCTGAGACATTTCTTCTACCGTACGGGCTCCGCCTAATTTAGCACGAGCATCGGAAACGGCTTGAATAGCTGCCTGTTCGTGAGACGCATACCCTTTAACCGTGCTTACCAAGTTCGGGATCAAATCGTTACGACGCTGCAACTGCGTTTGAACCTGCGCCAACTTGTTGTTTACACCTTCATCCATGCCTACCAATCCATTATAGCCGCTTACTACCCAAGCACCGATAGCAATGACAACAGCAATTAAAATTAACCAAGTTTTTTCATGAGTATCCTCCTTACAAAAAAAAGTCTGCGTGAGCCCATGGTTGAGCCGCGCAGACATACATACATTAACTTATAAAAAGTCGTTCTTCCAAAGTAGCAGTCCTACAATAAAAGTAACAACCGCGGCAATACCGATTACAAAAGGAAACCCTTCGGCACCCGATTCAGCCCATGGAACGGGTACGTTAACGCCCCACAAACTGAATATCAAGGTCGGTACGGATAAGATAATCGTTACACCGGCCAAGAGTTTCATCACTAAGTTCAAGTTATTGGAAATAATGGAAGTAAAGGCGTTCATCATATTCATGAGAATATTTGAATACATCTCAACCATTTCAATAGCCTGCTTATTTTCGATAATAACGTCTTCCAATAAATCTTCGTCTTCTTCATACATTTTAAGCAAATGACGGACATCTTCATGACTGCGGAGGCGCAAAATACGCTCCATTACGGTACCGTTTGTTTTCAAAGCGGACGTAAAATATGTCATGGATTTCTGTAATTCCAACAGTTGGAAAAAGTCCTTATTTTTAGTCGTATGACGCAATTGAATTTCAATGTCGTCCGTACGGCGATTGATTTGTTGCAAATAACGCAAGAACAAAGTCGCTGTGCGATACATTATCTGGAACAAGAAACGTGTTTTTTAAAGGTATAAAACGTAGCAACTTGATTGTTTATAAACGGATATAACACATCCGATTCTTCAAGACACACAGTGATGAAGAAATCAGGTGTCAAAAATATACCGAGCGGCACTGTATCATAGCTGTCGCTACCGCGCAATGCCGGAATATTGATAACAACAAAAATGTAATTTTCTTCAATTTCCACGTGCGAACGTTCTTCCGTATCCAAAGCTGTTTTCAAAACGTCCGTAGGGATTTCCGTCATAATATTGACGAGCGATAGCTCATCGGGGTCCGGATTCACCAAATTAATCCACGAGCCCTTACCCGCATCGGCTACCGTTAAGTCCGATACAAGCTCGCCTTCGTCATGTGTATATACCGTGAGCATACGCCACCTCCCATTCATTAGCTTATACTTCATCATATCCAACAAAGAAGAGGTTCGTCAAGTGTTGAATCGGGTAATTTATAAGAAAAATCGCTCTTGAAAGAACCTGACTGTTTTGTCTTTTCCCAAGAGCGATTTTACCGTATGAGGCGTTCATCAACGCATTCTAAACGTTTTTGAAAACCTTATTATTTTTTATATAAAATACGAATGGAGTTTAAAATGCAGAGAATGGAAACACCCGTATCGGCGAATACGGCCACCCACATATTGGCAAAGCCGAAGAGCCCCATAATCATAACGAGGATTTTAACCCCTAACGCTACGACTACGTTCTGCCATGCAATAGAAATCGTGTTTGAGGAAATGCGAATTGATTCAACTACAGCGCTGATACTGGGACGCATATACACTACATCGGCTGCTTCAATGGCCGCATCGGCACCGCTGCCCATGGCACCGCCCACGTCGCACCGGCCAATACAGGGGCGTCATTGATACCGTCACCTACGAACATGGTGGAACCGTATGTTTCACGAAGTTCTTTCATAACACTTAATTTATCTACCGGCAATAATTCGGCACGAACGTCATCAATACCGGCTTCTTTCGCCATGTACCGGGCACCCGCTTGAGTGTCACCGGTCAGCATAATCGTGCGTAAACCGCGTTTGGCAAGTTCTGCCACAGCTGATTTAGTATCTTCTTTCAAAGCATCGGCAATCAAGATTGTGCCTGCATATTGACCGTCAAGGGCTACCAATACTTCGCTACCGTAATCGGCAGGTTCACCGTAACCTGTAATTTGTAATTCGTTGAATAAACGACGATTACCAACGGCTACTTTAACACCATTTACCACACCGGTCATACCACGACCGGACAATTCTTCGAGATCAACAACTTCTGCTAACTGAACATTGCGTTTTTTAGCTTCATTGGCAATACTTACCGCTACCGGATGAGAGGAACGTACTTCTAAGGCCGCTGCCTTAGCCAATATGTCTACTTCGTCAAAACCTTCAGCTGTTGTAATAGACTGTACCGCAAATTCGCCGGTAGTCAAGGTACCTGTTTTATCCATAGCAATCGCTTTAATATTACGCAATGCTTCCATGGACAAACCGCCTTTAAAAAGGATGCCCGTTCTGGACCCGCGACCGATGCCGGAGAAGAAAGCGAGCGGTACGCTGAGTACCAATGCACATGGACAACTGATAACCAAGAATGTTAAAGCGGTATATACCAGTAATTCCAGTTACCGGTAATTAAGGATGGGATTACGGCTACCAAAGCGGCTAACAATACTACGGTTGGGGTATACACGCGAGCAAAACGCGTAATAAAACGGTCGATACGAGGTTTGGTAGCGGCTGCATTTTCAACAGCATCAAGCACACGCGTAACCATAGAGTCTTTTAATTCTTTATCAACGCGCATCAAGATGCGGCCACTCTGATTGATACAGCCGGATAAAATTTCACTGCCCGGTTTGACTTGTACCGGAACCGGTTCACCCGTAACCGGCGCTGTATCGATACGTGTAGTCCCTTCAATTACGGTACCGTCGAGCGGAATACGTTCGCCGGCTATTACTTCGATAGTCTGACCGATGCGAACTTCTTCAGGGCTTACTACTTTGGACTGACCTGCTTCATCTACCAAGCGAACTTGTTCCGGACGCATATCGATAGCATCCATAATAGCGCTACGACTTCTGGCCGTTGCTTTTTCTTCAAAATAGGTACCGATACGATAGAAGAGCATAACCCCTACCGCTTCCGGCATTTCTCCGATAATTACGGCCCCCAAAGTGGCCACACTCATGAGAAAGTTTTCATCAAAAACTTGGCCGGAACCGATGTTTTTAATAGCATTCCATAAAACACCCCAACCAAGTAATAAGTAGGTCGCAAGAAGTACACCAAAGGCAATGTCTTCCGGAATGCCGTCTACAAAGGAGTATACGAGCATCACCACAACCCCGATAATAATGCTTACCAGACCGCCGCCGTGAGCATGGTCATGGTCGTGATGATCATGAGCCCCCTTAGTTTTACGTTCGTAGAGCTGTACTTCTACACCATCTTCAATAGAATCACAAACACCTTGAATTTCGGTAATCAAATCATTGGTGTCGGGAACTGTGGACGTAATTCGCAATTGTTGCTCCCTACGGAAAACGATGCAGCACTTACTGTTTCCATTTTTTTAATCTTGTCTTCGATCTTGGCCGCACAATTCGCACATGTTAAATTTTTAAGTAATAAAATGCGTTCCATTGCTGTTTCTCACCTCTACTATATACGTATGCCACTTACACTAAATACTTACACTATTCCTGCGGTTAGCTTTTACGGCTAACACTACTCTAAATACCCGGATTTTTAACTGTAAAAATCTGTTCCGCAAACATATGAACAACTATTCATATGTTTCTATAATTTAATTATAGATTCTTTCATCAGCCTTGTCAATATAAAAATACCGGCTATAACAATTAGATATATGTAGCAATCAGCATAAAGAAGAATATATGAGAGACTATTCCTACTATTTTTAGATAAAACAAAAAAACACAGCTATAAAAGCCGTGTTTTAACGTGTAACTACTTTTTTGTTGGAATGCAAGTATATGTTACATTATACAGCTGAGCGGATCCGCCCTTACGGTCGGGCGGTCCCTCAGTTATATATATCATTAGATTGGAACGGATACTACTATCCGTTTAGCTGACTAATACTAATTAGTCTTCTTGACGATAAGGTTCTTGACCGATTTTGTAGAAGTCGTTACCTTCGCTATCGATAACTACGATGCAAGGGAAATCTTCAACAGTCAATTCAGCCAAAGCTTCAGGACCTAAGTCACCGTAAGCAATAACTTTGTAGTCTTTAATGGATTTAGCAATTAAGGAAGCGGCGCCGCCAACTGCTGCGAAGTAAGTTACACCATTTTTCTTCATGGATTCAACAACTTCTTTGGAGCGGGAACCTTTACCTACCATGCCTTTGATACCCTGATCAAGCATTGTTGGGGTGTAAGCGTCCATACGACCGGAAGTTGTAGGGCCGGCTGCACCGATTGGGTCGCCTGGTTTTGCAGGGGATGGTCCAAGATAGTAAACGATTTTGTCGTGCCAATCGATAGGAAGTTCTTCGCCACGTGCCAATGCTTCAGTCATAACTTTATGAGCAGCATCACGAGCGCTGTAGATTTTACCGGTAATCAATACACTGTCGCCGGCTCTTAATGTTCTGGACACTTCTTCAGTTAAAGGTGTCGTAATATGGATTGTTTTTGATTCAGCCATTGTTATCTTCCTCCCCTTGAATTAAAGAATTTCTTCGGCATGACGGCTTGCATGGCAGCAAATTGTCACGGCTACAGGAAGACCGGCAATATGGGTAGCGGCCCATTCGATGTTAACTGCTAATGCTGTAGTGGTACCACCAAGCTGAGGTCCGATACCTGTTTTGTTGATCATTTCCAACAATTCTTCTTCTAATTTAGCATATTCAGGCATATCGTTGCGTTTTTTAGTAGAACGAAGCAATGCTTTTTTAGAAAGTAATGCTGCATAGTCCATAGTACCGCCGATACCAACACCAAGAACCATTGGAGGGCATGGGTTAGGGCCGGCTTTTTTAACGATTTCCATAACGGCATTTTTAACGCTTCAACGCCATCAGCAGGTACCAACATTTTTACGCCGGATTTATTTTCGGAACCGAAACCTTTAAGTTCCATGTCGATTTTAACTTTGTCGCCAGGAACGATGCTTGTATAAATGATACAAGGAGTGTTGTTACCGGTGTTTTTACGGTTAAATAAAGGTTCTGCCACTACGGATTTACGTAAGTAACCTTCTACATAACCTTTAGCAACGCCGTCTTGAACAGCTTGCTGTAAGTCGCCACCTTCGAAGTGAACGTCCTGACCTACTTCCAAGAATACGATGGTGTAACCGGTATCCTGGCAGATAGGGCGATCTTCTTCACGAGCGATTTCGGCATTTTTAATGATTTGGTCTAATACAACACAACCAACCGGAGATTTTTCTGTTTCACGACCGGCTTTTAAACCTTCATATACGTCTTGTGGTAAATAGTAAGCCGCATTTTTACACATTTGGGCTACTGTTTCCGTCACTTTTGCTACGTCGATAGTACGCAAAGTAATCCCTCCTCAACTTAAAACGAGATTTTCTGATGACTTAATCATAGCACACATCAAGAGGGCTTTCAAACGCGGTCTATGCAGTTTAATCAAGTATTTATGTCTATTGAGAACTTTTCGCAAAATATCGATTATTGCGATTCTAATCGCACTTCGTTGACAATCGATATACTAAAAGTACACTTGTTTTGTCATATTCAGGTATTAATATGCATAGAATATACATTCAAAAGCGCTCTAAAAATCCCATCCGCGGAAACATTAGTCTTTTATATACCCCCTCTTCTAAATCAATGCATAAACCTTTATATTTTTGTGTTAAGCACATTCGTTTTTTCTGTACACACTTCCAATTCAGAAGATAACTTTTTGTGGTAAATACGCATCTTACCATTAATTTTTCTAAAAACTCAAGTCCTGCAATTTGAACCAAAGTCTCTTTTTAATGATAATAATTACCAATTATATATTTTATTTTCTAATTTTTGACGCTCAACAAACAAAAAATCCGAACAATCCAACCCATTTTTTACGTTTTACGGACACCTATTCACAATCGGTATAGCCTATTCACTAAATTAATCATTAACTTCATAAAAAGAGGCCTCCACACACGGAGACCTCTGATTGTATTTTACTATATATAACTATATATGTAATACGCTATTACAAGCATCTACTAGCGACAGTAATACGCTATTACACCCATCTACTAGCGACGGCGATACACGATGGCACTGCGCCACAAGTAAAGGAACGGGAAGCTCAGGCAATGCACCAAACGGCTGAACGGGAAGATAAAGCAAACCGCCATCCATGAGAACATGTGAACCTTAAACATCATCGGAATATTCAGCATCAATTCCGGTTTCGGCTGCATAATGAGCAAGCTGCGGAACCAAGGTCCGATGTATTCACGATAGTTAAAAGCACCGTCGGCGTTGAGCATGGTACCGGCAAAACCCGTCAAATGGTAAGACCCAAGAACAAGAAGAGCCACACGTCCATTGACGATGTATTGACTTTCATGTACACCGATGTAAAACGGCGTTTCATAAGGAGTAAGAAGCCTACCACCAATAAAATCCCGCTACCCACCGATGTATAGCGCCCCCATGTGATAGAGATGCTCGTCAATGCCAAACATTTCCGTCACTTCCTGCGGCACCAAGATGCCTCCTACATGCCCCAAGAACACGAGGAGTAAAGCAAAATGGAATAAAGGACCGGCAATGCGAAGCTGTTTTTCTCCAAAAACTCACTGGATTTCGTGGTCCATGTCCGTTCCGACACGGTGTAACGAACGGCCGAACCGAATACTAAAAAGGTAAACGCAAGATAGGGCAAGGCGACCCAAACAAATTCACTCATCCTAAAGTTCCCTCCCAACGTTCTACAATTTGTAATACTACATCAAGCACGAAAGCATGCACCTGCTTACCGTCAATAAGTCGTTGACGAAGCGTTGCCAAGCTTCTTTGCCATGTTGTAAAATCTCCAACGCTTCCACAGGTTCTAAAGTACTGCACAGCTCGAGGATGGCCGGCACATAATCCGGCAACTCGCGAGCAATGTCATAACCGTGTTTTTGAAAAAAGCTTTATATTCCAATAACTCCGACGCCTGTTCTTCCGCATTAGTGGCATCATAGGACGTCAAATACATATTGGTATTACTGCTGAAATCAAAGACGCGCACATATTCGTCCTCGTATTCGCGTGCCTGTTCACTACTGATATAATCAAGCACCGCCCCGAGACTTCTTTTAAGGGGCTATCCGGCCAAGCACGCCACGCCGCTTGCACGTCCGTCAAAGCTTCACGCCACTCGGCCGAAGGATAGCTCAATAAATAGGCACTCAATTGCAAAGCTTCCTTATCCAAGGCAGTTTGATCCGACAAAACTTGACCCTCCGCCATTTGATTCAGCTTTGTTTGATTTGCAGTTTGATTTTTTGTTTCCATAGAGTTACTCATGGCCACCTCCGGCACAACCGTTACAACCGGAAGCACTCGGAGCGGAACCGCTGCAACCACCGAAGGCACAATCGCTGAAACCACCTACGCCTTGATGCAAGCGTTTTTCTTCCTGCGTTGCATTGACGCCGGCCGGAATGCGATAACGATCGCGGTATTTGGCAATGCCAAGCAAACGATACATATCATAGAGCGTGTGCTCACCATATTTAGTATCAAATTCAGTTGTTGCTTCACCGCGGGTACGCTGCTGCATGTAACGGCGCAAATCAAGCAAGGTATTAAGCACACGGCGGATAACATCTTCATTGCCGGCAGAGAAAATCTGTGCCAAATAAGCTACCGGAATACGCATTGCTTCCGCTTCAGGGAAATGTACCGACGCCGCATCTTTATGTAAAATCGGGCTCATTGGCGGCACATACCATACCATCGGTACCGTACGATATTCTGCATGAAGCGGCAACGCAATTTGCCATTCTTTAATGAGGCGGAATACGGGCGATTCTTTAGCCGCTTTAATCCAGTTGTCAGGGATGCCCTGTTCTTTAGCCGCTTTCGCTACGGCCGGATCATGCGGGTCAAGCAACACATCAAGCATATTATCATAAATCTCTTGCGGATTTTCCGTCGATGCCACCGCTTCCACTTTATCCATATCGTAGAGTAACACGCCTACATAGCGCATGCGACCGACGCAGGTATCGGCACAAATCTGCGGCAATCCGTTTTCCAAACGAGGGTAACAGAATACGCATTTTTCAGCCTTATTGGTCTGCCAGTTATAATAAATCTTTTTATACGGACAAGCAGGCACACAATGACGCCAACCGCGACACACATCTTGCGAGATGAGGACTACGCCGTCTTCGTCACGTTTGTAGATGGCGCCGGACGGACAAGCCGCCACACAGGCCGGATTCAAGCAGTGATTGCAAAGGCGCGGCAAGTATTTCATAAAAATATCGTGGAAATCAAGGGCGATGTTTTGGCCTATTTTTTGAAGGTTCACATCGGCACGGGCCGTATTACCGCCGGCTAAATCATCTTCCCAGTTAGGGCCCCATTCGATTTCCATTTTTTCCTTCGTAATCAAAGAGCGGGGACGCGCCACCGGCTGATTGTTTTTACGTTTGGAATGAATCAAGGTTTCATAATCATAGGTCCATGGCTCGAAATAGTCTTTCAGCTCAGGCTGTTCCGGATGGAAAAAGAGTTTCATCAGACGGTTGCCCTTAGAGCCCGTAGCGAGCTGCAGTTTACCATCTTTTAGAATCCAGCCACCCTTCCAACGGTTCTGGTCTTCCCAATGTTTCGGATAGCCGATGCCCGGTTTTGTTTCCACATTGTTAAAATACATGTACTCCGCACCTTCGCGGTTGGTCCACGTGTTTTTACAAGTAATCGAGCAAGTATGACAACCGATACATTTATCTAAATTCATGACCATCGAAATTTGTGCTTTAATCTTCAAGCCAATCAACCTCCTTCATCTTACGCACTACCACAAGCATGTCGCGCTGATTACCGGTAGGTCCGTAATAGTTAAACCCATAACTCAATTGTCCGTAGCCCCCAATCATATGGGTCGGTTTCATGTGAATACGTGTCGGCGTATTGTGTGTACCGCCACGACCGCCCGTGAGCGAGGTGCCCGGCACGTTGATGTGACGATCCTGCGCATGGTGCATGTAAACGAGGCCGCGCGGAATACGCGGTGTTACTACGGCACGGGAGGCCACCACACCATTGCTGTTATATAATTCAATCCAATCATTGTCGGCCACGCCGATTTCGTTGGCATCATCTTCGTTGAGCCATACGGATTGGCCGCCGCGGAACAAGGTCAACATATGCGGCGTATCAAAGTACATACTGTGAATACTCCACTTGTTGTGCGGCGTTAAGTATTTAAGTGTAATTTCCGGAATGCCGTCATTCGGCAAGCTTTCACGCATTGGTGCATACGCCAAAATCGGTTTGAAAGTAGCCATCTGTTCGCCCCATTCCGCCATGATGTCATGGTCGAGGAAGTAGGACTGACGGCCCGTAATCGTGCGGAACGGCATGAGGAGTTCCACATTATTCGTAAACGGCGTGTAACGGCGATTATCTTTACCATTACCCGTGAAAATCGGGGTGCTGATAACGAGGCGCGGTTGCGCTACGATATCTTCAAAGGTAATCTGTTCACCGCTGCGACCGCCCGTCATTTTGGTTAAGTCTTTAAGACCGGTCAATTCTTCCGCCTTCGCCCAGCTCTTATGCGCTACGGCGCATTCGTTGCGGACGACATGGTCAAAACGGCCTGACAAGCTTGGTAGGCATCTTCAATAGATGGGCAACCGGCCCCTACGTCATCAGTTGTGGAAATCACATGACCGGCTCCGTCGGTAGCCCCTTCAGGAGCGGTAGAACCTTGCGCACGACTGCGAATCACACCGTTACGCGCTTTCAGCTCTTCGTATTGTTCAGCGATGTTAACGGCAATACCGTGAGCACCTACTGTGCCGTCAGCCAAGTTTGGCCCTAAGGCACGTTGTTTTTCAAAAATACGCGTATAATCGCGTTCCACTTCGACGAGCTGCGGCATCGTTTTGCCCGGAATCGGTTCACATTCACCGCGCTCCAATCTTTCACAAGACCGCCCGGCTGAGCAAGTTCCGCTTCCGAGTCGTGTCCTAACGGTGTCGCTACGATATCACGGTATACCGGCATATTTACTTCTTTAGCCAATTTGGAAACGGCCTGGCCTAAGGTAAGGAAAATATCCCAGTCCGTTTTAGCTTCCCAACCCGGATCTACGGCCGGCTGGAACGGATGCACGAACGGATGCATGTCGGTAGAAGATAAGTCGGTTTTTTCATACCAGGTGGCGGTAGGCAACACAATATCCGAATAGAGGGCGGAACCGGCCATACGGAAATCGAGGTCAATGAGCAAATCGAGTTTACCCTTACCCGCTTCTTCACGCCATTTAATCTCGGTCGGTTTAACAGCCGGCGTATCCGATTCGAGGAGGCCGTCTTTCGTACCGAGTAAATGTTTCATAAAGTATTCGTGGCCCTTAGAGGACGACGTAATCAGGTTGGCACGCCATACAATGAGGTTGCGCGGGAAGTTTTCCGGTGCATCCGGATCCTGTACGGCAAATTCCAACTCTTTATTTTTAAGCTGCTGCGCTACGAAGTTCTTCACATCGCCAAATTCGGTATAACCCGCTTTAGCGGCATTTTTATAAATATCGGCACTGCTTGTTTTAAAGGTCGGATAGGATGGCAACCAACCCAAGCGAGCGGCCAACACATTGTAGTCGCTACATGACGATAACGCGGTTCTACGAGGGCGGATGTCAAATCATTGGTATCCATTTCGTCACTGCGCCATTGGTCGGTGGCGAAGTAGAAGAAGGATGTACCGTTATGCAAACGCGGTACCGGCTGCCAATCTTTAGCCGTCATGATAGCGCCCCAACCTTCGGCAGGACGCAATTTTTCCTGACCTACATAGTGAGCCCAACCGCCGCCGTTTTTACCTTCGCAGGCACAGAAGAGCACAAGATTCAATACGGCACGGTAAATAATGTCCGCATGGAACCAGTGGTTGATACCGCCGCCCATGATAATGAGGGAACGACCTTTGGTAGCAATGGCATTATCCGCAAATTCACGCGCCGTGTGAATCACCATGTCCGATTTGATACCGGTATATTTTTCCTGCCAAGCCGGCGTGAACGGTGTATCGCTTTCATAGTCAGCATTCACTTCGCCGCCGAGGCCGCGGTCAACACCGTAGTTGGCTAAGAGTAAGTCGTAAACAGTAGTAACATATACTTCACCGTCAGCCGTCTTCATACGTTTAACCGGCACGCGACGGGATAAGGTGGCCGTATTGTCCAAATGACCGAAGAACGGCAAAGTTACGGTTTTTAAATCATCCTTTTCGTCGATGAAAGATAATTTAGGGCTGATAGGTTCGCCGGTTTCACTATTTTCGAGTTTTAAATTCCATTTTGTTTTGTCACCCCAGCGATGGCCCATCTGGCCGTTAGGAATAACTAATTTGTCACTCTTTTCATCGAGCACATAATATTTAAATTCGCTATGTTGCGACAAATCGCCCATGTCTTTGGCCGTCAAGAAATGACCGGCCGTGAACTTGCCGTCTTTTTCATCCAAACGAACGAGGAATGGGAAGTCCGTATAACGTTTGGCGTAGTCGAGGAACATCGGCGTCTGGTTGTCGACGTAGTATTCTTTTAAAATAACATGACCCATGGCCATGGCGAGCGCCGCATCAGAGCCGGCTTTTACATTGAGCCATGTATCGGCGGCCGTGGTAGATTCCGCGTAGTCCGGTGAAACGGAAATAACTTTGGTGCCTTTGTAGCGAACTTCGGTGAGGAAGTGAGCATCCGGCGTACGGGTTTGCGGTACGTTAGAACCCCAAGTAATGATGTAACCGGCATTGTACCAATCACTACTTTCCGGCACGTCGGTCTGTTCGCCCCATACCTGCGGGCTGGCCGGCGGCAAATCGGCATACCAGTCATAGAAGCTGAGGCAAGCACCGCCCATGAGATTCATGAAACGGGCACCGGCGGCATAACTTAGCATGGACATGGCCGGAATCGGCGAAAAGCCGAAGTTGCGGTCCGGACCGTAGGTCTGCACCGTGTAAAGCATGGAAGCGGCCGCAATTTCAGACGCTTCATCCCAGGTAGAACGGACAAAACCACCCATACCGCGGGCGGACTTATAGCGTTTAGTTTTCTCAGGGTCCGTCACGATAGATTTCCACGCTTCTAACGCGTTCGGATGTTCTTTTTTGGCTTCGCGCCACATATCCGCCAATTCACCGCGAACGTACGGATATTTCACGCGCAACGGGCTGTACATATACCAGGAGAACGAAGCACCACGCGGACAGCCGCGCGGTTCGAAGTCAGGCATATCAGGACTTGTTTCAGGATAATCATGATTCTGATTTTCCCACGTCACGATACCGTTTTTGACAAAAACATTCCAACTGCAGGAACCGGTGCAGTTTACGCCATGCGTGGAGCGCACCACTTTGTCATACGACCAACGGTTACGATACATGGATTCCCAGTCACGGCCGCCTTGATACTCCGCTTGATGACCTGATTCACTTTTATTTTTAGGTATTAGATAGGAAAATTTTTTAAAAAACGTATTCATGCGTTGTCCCTCCTTGTTATCTTCAGAATACCAAAGGAACGTTTTTGGGTGTGTGATTTATATCACATATATCGATAAAATTAATCCAAAGGGACATTTAGTTAAGGAATATATCAAAGTTTTTGATTGGCGATTTTACATATTAAAGTCTTGGCACAATCTACTTATGAGTAATTTTCATGTAGAATCATAAAACCTTGAAAGCTGGTCTTTAGAGGACTAAAATGGCAAAGAAAGGAGTCTTGTTATGAATACGTCAACCATATATAAGCTACATAAGTACCTTAGTATATTTTCATTTCTATTTTTCTTCCTACTCTGCATCACCGGGTTAATTCTCTTATTCAGAGCAGAAATTCAAGGTTCGCATACTATGGGCGCCGCCCCGATGAATATCAACACGCTTTGGGACGGAGCCGATAAAGGCGCCGCTCAATTTACACAAAAATATCCCGACAAAGAAATCTTAAATATTTCGCCGGCGATGGGCTCGCATTTATTGAGATATCGTATTATTGACAAAAACAATACTCACGAACCGCGTGCCCGTATGGGGATGGGTGGCGATTATATTATTTATAATCCGCACAGCCAGCAGCTCACGGCTCCGCAAAGCGGCAAGGTTACGGCCACACCGCTTCGTACGACCATGCATATTATCCACGAATTGCATACACGTCTCGCCTTAAACCGCCTTGGCTTATATCTCATTGGCATTATTTCCTTTATTTGCGGTATTGCTGTTGTAAGCGGCGCTTTCCTATATGGGCCGTTTTCAAAAGCAGCTCGCCTACGTAGAGCCAGATTGAAAAGTCAACCTATCGTAACATCTGCTACCGGCTCTACCTGTAGCTTAGCAATTGAAAATAACAATGCGGCTATTGCTCCTAGAATGTTCAAAGAATCTATACGCAATCGCATCAGTAATTTGCATCGTGAACTAATGATGTTAACGGCCATTTTCGGGTTTCTCCTCAGCATTACCGGTACCGGTGTCGCTACGTTCTTCATCTTAAACGACAACTACAATAAAGAAGTTGCTGCCAATGCCAAAATCGAATTAAGTACCGAAAAATCCGATATCTTAACGCCATCGGAAGCCATCGCAAAAGTTCAGTCCCGCTTCCCGGGGCAACTGTTAATCTCCATGGATTATCCATCCCGCTTCAATGGTGGTCATTATACATTCTACCTTGGTCGTGAAAATGACGATGATCCGGCTTTATTCTTAGGTCAGCCGGTATATGCCAATATTTGTGAAAACGCACAAAGATCATTTCTATTCGCAGCCGATTCCATGGTATTTTACCGGTTTAACTACGCTTATTAACTTGCACATTCACAATCATAATACGATAGCTCTTAAAATCGTATGGGCTATCTGGATGGTTATCTTAAGTGTGGCTTCCTTATTCGGTGCTTTATTGACGTTCCAACGGTGGAGGAAGTGGAACAGCTGGACTAAAACGCCCATTGCTACTGCTACTATTATGCCAGAAGCAAATCAAGGTCGCACTTGGACCCGTCCAATCGTGTGGGGCGGACTGACTTTAATTGGCATGTTTATACCACTCACGGGGATTCCGCATCATAACGAAATTGCTTTAATAGCTTTAATCTTGCCACTTATTGATATGGTGTATGTCTTGGCTAAAAAATAACGCTGACCCCTTCATATATAGTATGACTTTCCCTTTATTTTCTTCCAAAAACGACAAGAGAGCGACGAATTATTCGTTCGCTCTCTTGTCTTTAACGCTAGTCTGAGTATTACACTATTTTAATTTCGTAATACTAATCGATTTTCAATTTATACGTATAGAGTCTAAACCTTTAAGTCAATGAATCGGCCGGCGCCAAAATTTTAAAATGATTTTTTCAAATTCAATTAAACCGTCATCCTGCATACGCGATAATTCCCTGGTCAACGCACTGCGGTCCACACAGAGATACTCGCTGAGCGCTACACGCCCTAGGGGTACATCAAATTCCATGCTGCCCCAAACCTTGGCCATATAAGAAAAATAAGCCATCAGCTTATCGCGTAAGTTACGCTTAGACACGATTTCCAGCTTTTGCAAAATTCGCACATTCTTATCGGCCACAAGAGTCATAATATTCTGTACCAATTGACGATACGCCCCCAAATCATTAGCCGACAAGGATAATAATTTATCGAACGGAATATACAAAGCGGTCACATCGGAAGCGGCATAAAAATTAACCAGCGAGACCTGATTCGAACTGCACGCAAAGGATTCACCGAACAAATCGCCGCGATTCATAAACACCAAAATCGACCGATTACCCCAAATATCTTCACTCATCATGTGAACCGTGCCTTTCAGAATCACGCTCACACAAGGCACCTCTTCATCGGCCAGCGTAATATAACCGCCTTTTTTAATTTTCTTCGTAAAAGCGCCCACCGTTTGCAACAGTGTTTTGAAATCCGCTTCATCAATATCGCGAAACGCGCGCAAGTCTTTTACCATATCAAACGTATACTTCATACGTAGCACCTCAGTTATAATCTATCGTTAAAACGCCCTTTCCCTAAAGCATTATCTATTCTATTATAGCACACTATATATCTAAAGTTATATATTTAGTGCCACATATAGGCTTAAATGCAAGTATTCTACAAATTGCACAATTTTTCATCTTGAATTCCACCTTACAAAGACATGATTAATTTGATTTGAGTTTTTTAAAAAACATCCTTTTTCACAGAATCTTACTTTTCAGTGATATTTGTCACATACAAAATCGAATATTTTTCCTATACTCCAATTAGACACGCTTTATGACCATGACTGTATCCTGAAATAAATCAACTTGCTACAGCCTTATATAAAGCCAAAATTGTCATGTTGATAATAGCCGTTATCTATATCGAGCGAGTAGATACCGACTGATTTTCACATTACTGTAACAAAGGAGTGTAAGCATGGCAGCAACAACTGCCGCCCCAAAACTTAGTCGCCGCGAAATCCTGGCACAATGGAATCCGGACAACGAACAGTTTTGGAATCAATATGGTAAAAAATCGCGAATCAAACTTAATCGTTTCTACAATCGCTTTGACCCTTTCCTTCTGTGTATGGACATTATGGTCAACGATTGCCGTAAAGCTTAATGCCATCGGCTTTCATTTTACCGATGAGCAGCTCTTCACCTTGGCAGCCATGCCGGGTCTCGTAGGCGCTACGGGCCGACTCATTTATACCTATATGCCGGGCATTCTGGGTGGGCGTAACTGGACATTCGTCGCAACAGCTTCCTCTTAATTCCGCTTTGGGGGCTCGCCGAGGCATTACAAGATCCGACAACCTCGTATGAAACATTTTTCATCTATGTGGCCTTACTCGGTATTGCAGGTGCCAACTTCTCCTCGTCCATGGCCAACATCGGTCACTTTTTCCCACGTTCAAAACGAGGCACAGCCTCGGAATTAACGCCGGTATCGGTAACTTGGGCGTTTCCATTATCTTCTTGATGGCGCCGATTGTTATGGGCATGACCGTTTTTGCCCCACTCGTAGGGTCGCCGCAAACCTTGAACGATGGCACTATTATCTTCTTACAAAATACCTGCTATGTGGGTATTATTCAAATTCTCATCACCTTGGGTCTCATCGTAAAATACATGGACAACTTGCCATTACCAAAACAGAGTCCCGCTTCCATGATGAGTATTTTCACCAATAAACACACCTGGCTCATGACCTGGATTTATACCTGCGGCTTCGGTTCCTTCATCGGTTTCTCCGTCGCTTTGAGCCTCTTGGTAAATAAAGAATTCCCTGAAATTCCGTTCGCTTACGGTGCGTTTCTTGGCCCGTTCATCGGCGCCGGCATTCGTCCCGTAGGCGGTTGGTTGGCCGATAAAATCAATAGCGGCACCAAAATTACCATGCTTTCCTTAATTGGCATGTTCTTTGCCGCTATCGTTATCATGATTGGTATTAACAGCCATAACTTCTTACTTTTCTTTGCCGCCTTCCTGTTCTTGTTCTTCATGACAGGCTTTGAAACGGGCGCATCCTTCCGCATGATTCCGTACATTTTTACGGACGGCATGCAATCTTCGTTAGTAACGGGGTTTACCGCAGCCATGGGCGCTTACGGGGCCTTCTTCATTCCGAAAGTTTTCGGTTGGGCCTACAGCACTTATGAATCGGTAATGCCTGCGTTCTATATAATTTTAGCCTTCATCGCCGTGACCATAGTCATCACCTATTGGTTCTATGCCCGCAAGTTCCGGCATGAAGTGTTAATCTCCTATACCTTTAAACTTTGTACTTCCAAAAAAAGAGTAGCCTGACGACAGATGTATGTAGTGACCCCAAAAAGTTAGACTTTTATTTCCGAGAAGCCTGAATAGGTTTCTCGGAATTTTTATGCTACTGTATTCTTTAAGCGATACTTTACCGGACTTAGCCAATTCAACTTCTCTTTTATT
>ENA-OQIC01000437-OQIC01000437.1-human-gut-metagenome-genome-assembly--contig:-NODE-437-length-18789-cov-2.061515_pt1 | contig 18789 bp, 23 predicted proteins | sample MGYA00242572_ERZ504736 | MGnify/ENA primary metagenome ERZ504736 (study PRJEB26092, sample SAMD00036201) | human gut metagenome | host: Homo sapiens | study: EMG produced TPA metagenomics assembly of... | reverse complement strand
CTCGTATTTGGCGCGCGCCTCGCCGATTGCCTGGGAAAATCAAATTCTGCCATCGTTTACACCATACATTTCTTTATGCGTTCTTTATATTCTGTCATGGAGCCTCATACGGCTTTCGCACAATCCTCAGCTTCTTCCACGTACCCACATACTCGTTCCCATCCTGCCGAGCCGCGAACCAGTCTCGTTACGTATGGGATTGCAGGTCCGGGGAGGATCATACCGGACCAAAGGCGTCAAAGACTGCGTAGATAGCAGGAATAACCAGACTCAGCAGCATCGCCGCAGCGATGACAATGCACACCGCCCGCACCATGGTGCGGCGACGGCGTTCTCGCTGCTCGCGTCGCTTCTGTAGTCACTCACGGGGTACTAGTATAGGCAAGGCCTTCTACTTATTATCTTTCGGCGATCTCACCATATTTTGTCGCATCGCAATCCTGCCATATCATATTCGCGAAACCTGTGTACGCATTACGCGACATTGATTGCACGTCATTTATGATACGGTTCGCCGGCATTGATTTTGTATGCACGATACAGCTGTTCAAGCAGAATAACGCGCATTAATTGATGAGGAAAAGTCATTTTGGAAAAACTCAGCAGGTAGTCGGCCCGTTTCACAATCGTTGGGTCAAGTCCGAGCGATCCGCCGATGATGAGTTGGATATGGCTGGTGCCATGCACTCCAAGACCGTCGATTTTCTGCGCAAGTTCTTCACTGGTCAGCTGCTGGCCTTCGATGGCAAGCGCGATGACGAACGCATCGTCGCGAATATGCTTGGCGATGCGTTCGCCTTCCTTGGCTTTGATTCGCCGTTCCACTCCCTCACTGGCATGCTCGGGTGTTTTCTCGTCGGCCACTTCGACGATGTCAAGCTTGCAGTATCGGCTGAGTCGTTTCGAATATTCGGCGATGGCGTCACGCAGATATTGTTCCTTGACTTTGCCGACGGTAATGAGGGAGATTTTCATATTTGATATTTAGTTCTTGTGCAGTTTTTCGTTCAATTCGATGCCGGTCTTGCGATAGCGCGCTTCGATACGGCCGGACACGGAATTACGGATGAACAGGATGTTGTCTTTGCCGGAAAGATCGGCGCCCTTGACGGTTTCGAGCGGTTCGCCCGCCGCGACCTTGGCCTTGTCGTAGATGGTCACCTTGGTGCCGGCGGTCACATACAGACCGGCTTCAACCACGCAGTTGTCGCCGAGGGAGATGCCGATGCCCGCGTTCGCGCCAAGCAGGGAGTGCTCGCCGATGGAGTTCTTAAGCTTGCCGCCACCGGACAGGGTGCCCATGATGGATGCGCCGCCGCCGATATCGGAACCGTTGCCGACCACAACACCCTGGGAAACACGGCCTTCCACCATGGAAACGCCGAGCGTGCCGGCGTTGAAGTTCACGAAGCCGGCATGCATGACGGTGGTGCCTTCGGAAAGGTGGGCACCCAAACGCACGCGGTCGGCGTCGCCGATACGCACGCCGGTCGGCACCACATAGTCGACCATGCGCGGGAACTTGTCGATCGACAGCACGTTCACGTCAACCTTCGGCAGTCCCGGAACGCACTGGTTGGCCGCGGCCATCACGTCAAGCTTGCGCAGCGCGAAATCCTCGACCGCGAACGGGCCATAATTGGTCCATACCACATTGTTGAGGGCTGCGAAAATGCCGTCCAGATTCAGGGTGTTCGGCTTGGCGAGACGCATGCTCAGCAGATGCAGACGCAGGTATGCGTCGCTGCGTCTTCGATCGGTTCGTCAAGCTTCGACACCGTGAACACCGGAATGCGGCGCACGCCACGCGCATCGACGCCCTCATGGGCGAGATTGCCAAAATTATGGTTCGGGCGTGCCACCTCCTCCGGAGCCTCGCCAAGCTTCAGTTCCGGGTACCATACGTCCAAAGTGTTGCCGGCCGCATCCACGCTGGACAGACCCCAACCCCACGCAGTGCGCTGATCGGTCATTCTTCGCTCCTTCACAACAGTGATTGCATTACTTGCATGTTTCCGTGCAATACTTTAGCCGCAGGGCTTGGCGAACAGCATCACAAGTCCATGAAACAGCGAAAAAGCAACTATCGACGGTCGATCGGAGTGTAATCACGTTCGGTATAACCGGTGTACACCTGACGCGGACGACCGATCTTGGTGTTCGGATCGGCAAGCATCTCACGATACTGCGCGATCCAACCGGGAATACGCCCCAATGCAAACAATGTGGTGAACATGGACGGATCGAACCCGATTGCGCGATAGATCAATCCTGTGTAGAAGTCGACATTCGGATACAGGTGACGCGACACGAAATACTCGTCGTTCAGCGCGATTTTCTCCAATTCCGTGGCGACGTCGAACAGCGCACGCTCGTCGGCAGGCAATTTCAACGTGTCCGCGCGTTCCATGATCTTCTGCAGATACTTCTTGGCGATCGCGGCACGCGGATCGTACGACTTGTACACGCGGTGGCCGAGTCCGGAAATACGCTGACCGCTGGTTTTGGCGTCTTCCACGAATTCCTTGACGGTTTTGCCTGAATCGCGAATGGCTTTGAGCTGACGGAGCACCGCTTCATTCGCGCCACCATGCAATGGGCCCGACAGCGCGTTGATGCCCGCCGCAACCGCGGAATACAGGTTGGCGTGGGCGGAACCGGCGATACGTACCACGGAAGTGGAGCAGTTCTGCTCATGATCGGCATGAATGATCAGCAGGCGTCCGAGCGCATGCACGTACAGCGGGTCGGAATCGAACGGCTCGTACGGCACCGCAAAGCACATGCGCAGGAAATCGTCGACATAGCCGCGCGAATAATCCGGATACAGCATCGGCTCATCGCGGCGACGGCGGAAAATGTAGCTGACGATGGTTCGTGCCTTTGCCATAATGATGGTCGCAGCCTCGTCAAGCTGGTCGGAATCATTGATATCAGTAGTGTCCGGATAGAAGGTGGCGAGCGCGTTGACCGCGGATGCCATCACGCTCATCGGATGCGCGGTGCGTGGGAAAGAACCCATGAAGGTACGGAAATCCTCACCCACCATCGTGCGATGGTTGATGTCGGAAATGAACCGGTCGTACTGCTCCTGATTCGGCAGTTCGCCATGACGCAGCAACCAGGCGACCTCAAGGAAATCGGATTGCTCACACAACTGCTCGATCGGGTATCCGCGGTAGCGCAGGATCGAGTTCTTGCCGTCGATGTACGTGATTTCGATTCGCATTGCGCAGTCGTCAGGAAACCAGGGTCGAGTGTGACCCAGCCGTCGTTGCGCAGCGTGGACACCACGATGCCGTCCGCACCCGCCGTGGCTTCGACCACCGGCAGGGTGAAGTCTTTGGATTCCACACTCAGATTGGCTGTGGCCATACTTGCACGCTCCTTAACCGTTCGGAAGTATCGAACACTATATGGCATGCGCGTTTCCAAGCATGGTTTCGTCTCAAAATCAATCGATTGACATCCGATACTTCATTCCTGCAAGGCAAATAATTCGACTATTTCCGCGCGAAATTACGCATATAAAAGGCCGATGCCCGAATAATCGTGGGCATCGGCCTTCTTTTCGTACGCTTCGCTCCGTCGTATTGGAGCTTTGCCGCGTTTTACGCTACCGTCTGATCACTTGTCGCGAACGGTGAGGATCACCGGACCGTTGTCGGTGATGGCGATGGTGTGTTCGCTATGCGCGCCACGGGAACCGTCGGAGCTCTTCAGCGTCCAACCATCTTTCGGATCCTGGTAGATTTCGTCGGTGGTCTTGAGGAACCACGGTTCGATGGCGATGACCAGGCCCGGACGCAGCTTGTAGCCGTGGTGCGCGCGGCCATCGTTCGGCACATGCGGATCGCCGTGCATAATACGGCCGACGCCATGGCCGCCGAATTCAAGATTGATCGGATAGCCGTATTCGCGGGCCACATCGCCGACTGCCGCGGAAACATCACCCAAACGGTTGCCCGGCTGCGCAGCGGCAATACCGGCCGCGAGCGCCTCTTCGGTGCACTTGATCAGGCGCAGATCCTCAGGATCCTTATGCTCGCCGACCACGAAGCTGATGGCGGAATCGGCAACCCAGCCATCGACGTTGATCGCCAGATCGAGGCTGACCAAATCGCCGTCCTTCAGGTTGTAATCGAACGGAACGCCGTGCAGTACGGCATCGTTCACGGAAACGCAAATATAGTGCGCGAACGGGCCGGTACCGAAATCCGGAGCATAGTCGACATAGCAGGATTCGGCACCCTTGCGATCGACGATGCGCTTGTGCACGAATTCATCGATTTCCAGCAGATTGGTACCAACTTTGGTGAATTCCTTGAGATCGCGCAGAATGCCGCCGACAAAACGGCCGGCAGGCTTCATCTCTTCGATCTCTTTCGGTGTTTTCAGTTCAATCATGCCTCTAACCCTACTTCGTACGCCCTACAGTGCTCGGCTCTCCCTGGCTTTTCTTACGATTATGCAAATCTCACCTTATGCATGCCGTTGCGGAATGATGATTATTCGTTTCAGATACACTGTTTTGTCACCAAAGATGGATAGTGTGAAGCCATGAGTACCACTTTGAATTCGGGTATCGATCCGGCATCGTTCTCCGCCGTGACCGGCCCTGCGCAAGATCTGTTCCGCTATGTCAACGGCCCATGGATCGACATGTATCGTCTTCCTGATGATCGTTCCCGTTATGGTTCGTTCGATAAGCTCGCCGAAGATGCCGAAAACCAGATTCGTGAGATTCTCGAAGACGACGACTGCCCTGCCGAGAAGTCCCACGCCCTGTATGCGAGTTTCCTTGACGTCGACGCCATCAACGCTTCCGGACTCGCGGCCATTGAAGACCAGTTGAAGGCTATTGACGTCGCTGCCGACAAGGCTGAACTCACCCGCTCTTTGGGCGCGATGAACCCGGCTGGCGGCCCTGACCTGATCGGCATTGCCGTGTATGGCGATCCGGGCGCTCCCGAAACCAACATCATCCATATTGAACAGTCTGGCTTGGGACTGCCCGATGAGGCGTATTACCGTGAAGACCATTATGCGCCGATTCGTGAAGCATACGTCGATATGGTGGCCAAGCAGTTGAAGAACGCGAAGCTCGCCGCCGATGACGAGCAGGCCGAAGCTCAAGCCCAGCGTTTCCTCGACGTGGAGACACGTATCGCCGCGCACCATTGGGACAATGTGGCAACCCGTGATTCGGTGAAGACCTATAATCCCACCGATTATGCGGAATTGAGCGGAATGCTCGCCGATTATGATCTCGACACATGGATCGAATCCTGGCAGTCCGCATATGATCAGACTTCCGCCGCTCAGGTGCAGCCGCTTGATTTCCGAGGCATTTTCAACCATGTGGTGGTGCATGAGCCCAGCTTCCTCACCGGTCTTAACGCATTCTGGAAGGCCGCGGATCTCGACGATCTCAAGCTGTGGGCACGCGTGCATGTGATCATTGGCTCCACCTTGGAGTTGCCGCACGAATTCGATGAGACGAATTTCGAGTTCTATGGCAAGACGTTGTCTGGTCAGAAGCAACAGCGTGTGCGTTGGAAGCGCGGCGTTTCGCTGGTCAACGGCATTTGCGGCGAGGATGTGGGCCGCGAATATGTGAAGAGGCACTTCCCCGAGTCGTCGAAGCAGCGTATGGAACAGCTGGTCGGCAATCTGATCGATGCCTACCGCGTGTCCATTTCCAACTCCGCCTGGCTTGGCGAAGAAACCAAGCAGAAGGCGTTGGAGAAGCTCTCCAAGTTCGTGCCGAAGATCGGCTATACGAACCATTGGCGTGACTATTCCGCGCTTGACGTACATGAGAATGCCGGTTTTGCCGAGAACATGCGTGCCGCCAACTTGTATGAGACCGGCTATCAACTGGCCAAAGTCGGCAAGAGCGTCGACAAGGACGAATGGCTGATGAATCCGCAGACGGTGAACGCCTATTATGAGCCGACCATGAACGTGATCGTGTTCCCGGCCGCCATTCTGCAGCCGCCGTTCTTCGATCCGAACGCCGAAGACGCCGCGAACTATGGCGGTATCGGAGCGGTGATCGGCCATGAGATCGGCCACGGCTTCGACGATCAGGGTGCCCAGTACGACGGCGACGGCAAGCTCAACGACTGGTGGACCGAAGAAGACAAGGCCAATTTCGAGCAGCTCACGCAGAAACTCATCGACCAGTACAACGCGTTCGTGCCAACGCAGCTTGCCGAAAAATACGCCGACGATCCAGCTCAGGCTCCACATGTGAACGGCGCTTTGACCATCGGCGAGAACATCGGCGACCTGAGTGGCGTGAACATTGCGCTCAAAGCATATGCGTTCGCTCTTGACGAGGCGGCAGGCCGTGAGAAGAACGGTTCCACGGAGTCCATTGAAGCTTCGCTGTCTGAAGCGCCGGAAATCGATGGTTTCACCGGTTTGCAGCGTTTCTTCCTCAGCTACGCGTCCATCTGGCGCACCAAGAATCGTGACGAGCTGGCGGAGCAGTATCTGCAGATCGACCCGCACTCCCCCGCCGAATGCCGCACGAACGGCATCGCACGCAACGTGGATCTGTTCTACAAGGCGTTCGACGTGAAGCCGGAGGACGGCATGTGGCTCGATCCCGATCAGCGCGTGCGCATCTGGTAACAAACCACATCATCGGCTGGCAATCGGAGCCAAGCATGCAAGGCATCGGTGCCGCCTAATATATGTCGCCGTCGAATTCCCCGGTATCTCCCGAGAATTCGACGGCTTCGTCATCTTCGGGAACCACGATTTCGACCGGCGCCACACTGCCCTGCCTGACGAACGGATCGGCTCCCACACGCGGTTCTGTTCCTTTCGCTTCCGGCTGGTGCTGGTCGTTCGGCTTGACGAACTTACGCAACGTGGTGACTCCCCGGTTAAGGTCGTGCCCTGCGGCGCTGGCTTCCAGCACTATGCGTGACTGCGGTTTGCCGTTCTGATCGGCCCACGTTTCCGTGGCGAGCGCGCCATCACGATAACCGGCTCGCCTTTCTTCAGAGATTGGCAGATGTTCTCGGATAGGTTCCGGTACGCTTTCACCGTGATCCATGTGGTGGGAAGATCCTTCCATTGCTGTGTGCGATTGTCGAAATACCGTCTGGTGCTCGCCATTCTGAACGAACTGGCATGGGGCATGCCATCCTTGTTGAATTGCGTGGGATTGGCGCCCACATATCCGGTGATGGTGATGAGAGCTTGCTGTTGTGCCATGATCGGCCCTTTCTGTCGCATTGGTAATAAAGGGGCCGCGGAAAGCACCGATGAAGGTGCGAAAGCAACGCGCAGTCGGAGAAATGGGTTGCGAGAGAGGGGTTCTGCACGCCTTTCCGCTTCCTTGCGTTTCCGCGGTAGAACCACTATCCCTGATTCGACCATACTGGTACAAGCGCAACCGGCAAATGTGGATAAAGGACGCCGTTTCGGGCGAGTCGTGGATAGTCGGTGGATAAATCTCACTTATCCACCGCAATGCACTGCCGATATATGCATGGTTTTTCGTTTGTTTTCCCCATAAATGTTTTCCTCACAATCATGCTTCCTCCTACCTGTTTCCAGATAAAAAACGGAAGATTATGGCATATCCATAATCTTCGTTTATATGGTGAAATAATCAGAAAAAATACGATTATTACTTCAGCAGCGCGGCGACACGATCGGCGATCATCTGGGCGGCGTCGGCGACAGGCACGGCTTCGGCGTTCTCGCCATTGCGGTCACGCACTTCAATGGTGCCATTGTTGACAGTGTCGCGGCCTGCGACGGCGATCAGCGGCACGCCGATAAGCTCGGCATCCTTGAACTTGACGCCCGGGGAAACCTTCTTACGGTCATCGAAGATCACTTCGATGCCCTTGGCTTCCAGATCGGCGATCAGTTGCTCGGCGCTTCGAATGCAGCCGCATCCTTGCCGGTGGCTACCACATGCACCTGGGCGGGAGCGATGATGGCCGGCCATGCCAAGCCCTTCTCGTCATGGTGGGTTTCAGCGATACAAGCCATCACACGAGACACGCCAATGCCGTAGGAGCCCATCCACACCGGCACGGTCTTGCCGTTCTGGTCGAGCACCTTCAGGCCGAGCGCGTTGGAATACTTCAAACCGAGCTGGAACACCTGGCCGATTTCCACACCGCGTTCGAAGCTCAGCGGGCCGGAACCGTCCGGGCTCATGTCTCCGTGGCGAACCTGCACGGCTTCCACCACGCCGTCGGCTTCGAAGTCACGACCGTACACGAGATCGTAGTAGTCGACTCCGGCTTCATCGGCACCGGTGAACCATGCGGAACCGCGGGCGATATGCGCGTCAATGAGGTAACGCAACGCTTCGCCGGTTTCGTTGGCGTTTTCAGCCTTTTCACCGCCGCGAGCCTGCGGGCCAAACGCCATCGGGCCAATATAGCCCTTGACGAGTTCCGGATGCTTCTTCAGATCCTCGTCGGTGGCCTCTTCGATTTCAGCCGGAGTGAACTGCGCTTCAAGACGCTTCATGTCAACGGTACGATCGCCAGGCACGCCGACAACCACCAGTTCGCGCCACGGCTCGTCATGCTCGTCATCCTGCGGATGCATCACGGCGATCACCACGTTCTTCAGAATGTCGGAGCCTCCCACGCGCGGCCATCGGAACGCGGATGGTTGGCATTGGCAAATTCAACCATCTGATCGATGGTTTCAGCATTCGGCGTCGGACGCTTTTCAGCGGCCGGAGTGTTGCTGAAGTCGATGGCTTCCGGTTCCGGAGTGGTCAGCGCCTCAACATTCCAAGCCTTGCCGCTCGGCGACTGTGCGAAGGTATCTTCACCGATTTCCATCGGGGCAAGGAACTCTTCGGATTCGAAACCGCCCATCGGACCTGCCATGGCGTGCACCGGCACATACTTCAAATCGAGACGGTTGAAAATACGCTCGTAGGCGCCACGCTCGTCCATATACGCCTTGACAAGGCCTTCCTTGTCAAGCGTGAAGGAGTAGGCATCCTTCATGATGAATTCACGGCCACGAATCAGCCTGCACGCGGACGGAATTCGTCACGATACTTGGTCTGAATCTGGTAGAGGGTAACCGGCAGATCCTTGTAGGAGGAGTACAGGTCCTTGACCAGCAGGGTGAACATTTCCTCATGGGTCGGCGCCAGCAGGTAGTCGGCCTCATGGCGATCCTTCAAACGGAAGATGTTGTCGCCATACTCTTCCCAACGATGGGTGGCTCATACGGTTCACGCGGCAGCAGACCGGAGAAGTGAACTTCCTGGGCGTCGATCGAAGCCATTTCCTCACGGATGATGTTTTCGATCTTGTTCAGAACATTCAGGCCCAGCGGCAGCCAGGTCCAAATACCCGGAGCGGCCTTGCGCAGGTAGCAGGCGCGCTGCAGAAGCTTATCCGATACGACATCGGCATCGGCGGGATCCTCACGCAGAGTGCGCAGGAACATGGTGGACATACGAAGTGCTTTAGTCATATGCCCAAAACTACTCAGGCAAGGGGACGTAAGCCCAATCCAACCACCCGTTCACCGACGTATGGCAACGCACGGACGGAACACAACAGTCATATCCGTCGAATCCCAAAAATCATCATACATGTCAAACAAGGCAATCGCCATACTAGAACAGCGCGTCCTGCGCGAACTCGTCGACCGTCGGGAACGGCAATGTTCTGCCGGAACGCGGCGATGCATCATGAGCCAACATATCGGATGCCTGCGCCGAGGCGAGACGCAACTCACCATCCAATCGCACCGCATCGGGCGAAACCAAGAACATGCGTTCGTTCACACCGTTCAAATACAGGCCTTGCAGACCTTCCACACGAGACAGCGCCACATACCCCATGCCGGGCGCGAAAGTGCGCCGCAAATCCATCACCGCACGCTCGAGCGTCATACCCTGCGATTTGTGGATGGTGATCGCCCACGCACAGCGCAACGGCACTTGGTTGACGCTGGCGAGCACTGTGTCGCCGTCCATCATTTCCCAGCAATTCGGCTTCATGGTAACGATATTGCCGTTTTCAAATTCAACGATCGGCCATCCGCCCTTGTTTTCGGCGGCAAATCCGCGCACGGTGCCCAATGATCCGTTCACGAATTGGTGGTCGGCGTCGTTGCGTACGGCCATCACCGCAGCCCCGGTTTTGAGCTGCAAACGTTCGGGGGCAAGCATGTTCTTCTTCAAACGTTCCACCAGATTGACTGGTCCTGCGGCTTCGGCGAAATATTCGTGCGGTTCCTCGTTGATTTCGAACAGGCGCATGTCGTTGAGCGTGTCCGCCTGCTTGTTGACAGGAAACAGATTGACGGCCTGTTGACCAGATTCGGGGATTGTGCCCAGTCTGGTGAGGAGCACATTGCGATCGTCGTCGTTCACGCAACCGTTGCGAATATCGGTCAATACGGTGAGCAGACTGCGTCATCCTGACGATGCTGTTCGGTCAGGTAACAGATTGCGGGATTCAATTCCCGCCATACCAATGATTCGGTGACGAAACCATCTGGATTGAGTCCCGCTTTCGCATATCGTTCGCGGGAAGCCACGAATTCCGGGCTTGGTGTGACCAAATCGTGGTTGCGTCCACCCACACTCACTGGCGGAAGCTGGAAGAAATCGCCGGACAGCACCACTTGAAGCCCGCCAAACGGGCGTTGGTCACGTCGAATAATGCGGCACACCTGATCGACCATGTCGAACAGCCACGCATGCAACATGGAAACCTCATCGATGACGAGAATGTCAGCGCCCTGCAGCTTACGTTTGCGTCGGGTACGTATGGTTTTGATCAGATTGTCGGTGAGCGCGTTGGCAAGTCCGACACCGCTCCATGAATGAATGGTCTGCCCGTTGATATGCGTGGCCGCGATACCGGTGGACGCCGTCACCGACACCGCCGCACCTTCGGCACGGGCCTGACGCACGAACTCATTGAGCACGTAGGTCTTGCCAGCACCCGGCGCACCCGTCAGGAAGACGCTCGCGCCACTTTGCAGAATCGCCAATGCCTCAGCCTGCCGCATGCCGCACCGCCTTTCCTGTTCAATCGACCATCAATTTCGAAGAAACGGCTTCCTTACGCAATCAGCTTGTCGACAACCTGAAGAACCCCGTGATCGGCATTGCTGGGAGCCACAAAATGCGCGGCTTGTTTCAACGCGGGGTGCGCATTGCCCATGGCGAACGACCACTGCCCTGCCGAGAGCATCTGCAAATCGTTGAGATAATCGCCAAATACCGCCGTTTGGGCCGCAGTGACGCCAAGCACGCGCTGCAACGCTTCGACGCCCTGTTTCTTATTGGTTGTAGCATTCATGATGTCGACCCACAGTTTGCCGGAAACCACCACCTGATAATCGTTCTTCAGTGGCGTCAGCTTTTCCGCGGCCATCGCTTCGGCATCGTCGAAATCGAGAATCGCCAGTTTGAGTATGGTGTCGCTTTCGCCGTTTGATGCGATCACATCTTCAAGCACGCTATGCAGATCGTCCACAATCTCCAGTGCCGCATAATATTTGCCGACTTCGTCAAGGAACGGCTTGTCCGTGCGCTGCACGTATGCCGTGCGCAGACCACAAAGCACCAATCCCATATTGGATTCGCCAGCCGCGGCAGAAGCATTCACCGTGTCGATGGTCCAGCGGGTCACATCGGTATCGACGCCGTGCACTTCGGCGATATTACCGTCAATGGCCACGACATTGCCGTTTTCCGCGATATACGAAAGTTCGCCGCCGTCAAGCACTTGCGCCGCCTTATCGGCGAACATGGCACGCAAGGTAGCGTACTGGCGTCCGGACGCCGGCACGAATTCAACGCCTCGTGAGCGCAACCGGGCAAGCATCGGCCAGAAACCTTGAGGAATCTCGCTATGCTCATCAAGCAGGGTGCCGTCCATATCGGCAACCACCAAGCGAATGTCTTGCGGGATTTCGATGCTGGTCCAATCGGCTGCGCTCACTGGAGTCCTTTCCATGTTTTCGTTGGAATATCAGATTTTCCAACGATTGTGCGATATGTGGAATCAGTTGTTGTTCAAAATGCTGGTTGCCACGATCTGATCGGCGATCGCCTTGGCTTCGGCTGCGTCAGGACCGGGCGCCGCTGCATGAACGCCTTACGGTAGTAGCGCAGTTCGTCCAGGGATTCGATGATGTCGGCGAGCGCGCGATGTCCGCCGTTCTTCGGCGGCCGGTTGTTGTATACGGCAGGATACCAGCGGCGGGCAAGCTCTTTGAACGTGCTCACGTCGATTACACGGTAGTGCAGGTGTTCCATGAGATTCGGCATATAACGGTCGAGGAATTTTTTGTCTGATCCGATGGAGTTGCCTGCGAGCAGCGGCTTGACGCCGTCCGGGGTGAAGCGGGCCACGTATTCGGTGACTTTCCGTTCGGCCTCTTCGACGCTCAGGCCGTTCTCCCATTCGTTGATGAGTCCGGAACGGGTGTGCATGGCACGCACGAAATCGTTCATATTGGCAACGGCGGCATTAGACGGCTTGATCACGAAATCAATACCCTCGTCAAGCACGTTGAGGTCAAAATCCGTCGGTACCACGGAGATCTCGCACAGTTCATCGTGGAAAATATCCAAGCCGGTCATTTCGCAATCGATCCAAATCAGTCGCGAACCTTTCGCCGTATACGTTTCGCCGTCATGTGCGTCAACCATCTTGCCTCGTTTCCTTTGCGTGTGCGCGTGCCGCTTGGCACGCTTCAGCTGAACATTCGAAGATACCGCGAGGTAGGGAGATTGGAAGCCTACGCACCGGGAAGTCACACTTGTTTTAGCGATTTGCTTCGTACATCAAACACCGCTACTTGGCGATAGGGCGACGTTCGGTTATAAATATTCACGTTGCAGATACGAGTAAAGCCTCTTACTTTCGGTCTTTTCCGAGAAGTAAGAGGCTTTTACCGATTTTGATTACTGGAATTCAGCAATCACTGGCGGCCGGAGTAGTTCGGAGCTTCGGCGGTCATGACGATGTCATGCGGATGGGATTCGCGCAAGCCAGCGTCGGTGATACGGATGAAACGGCCACGTTCCGGCATTTCGGCGATGTTGTGAGCGCCGATGTAGAACATGGACTGGTGCAGGCCACCGATCATCTGGTACAGCACTGCGTTCAGCGGTCCGCGGTACGGCACTTCGCCTTCAACGCCTTCCGGAACGACCTTGTCGTTGGAGGTGACGTCGGCCTGGAAGTAGCGATCCTTGGAGTAGGACTTCTTGCCACGCGGAGCCATGGCGCCGAGGGAGCCCATGCCACGGTACAGCTTGTACTGCTTGCCGTGCAGCAGCACCTTCTCACCCGGAGCTTCCTCGCAGCCTGCGAGGGTGCCGCCGAGCATGACGGTGGAGGCACCGGCAACCAGAGCCTTGGCGATGTCGCCGGAGTAGTGAATGCCACCGTCGGCGATGCACGGCACGCCAGCGGCACGGCAGGCCTGAGCGGCCTCGTACACTGCGGTGAGCTGCGGCACACCGACACCGGCCACCACGCGGGTGGTGCAGATGGAGCCTGGGCCCACGCCGACCTTGACTGCGTCAACACCGGCGTCGATCATGGCCTGAGCACCCTGACGGGTGGCCACGTTACCGCCGATGATGTCAACGCCCTTGAACGCGGAATCGGACTTCAGACGGCGAATCATGTCGAGAGCCAGCTTGGCCTCACCGTTGGCGGTGTCGACCACGAGCACGTCCACGCCGGCTTCCATCAGAGCGGAAGCACGGTTGTAGGCGTCACCCAGGAAGCCGATGCCGGCGGCAACGCGCAGACGACCCTGTTCGTCCTTGGTGGCGTCCGGATACTGCTCGGTCTTCACGAAGTCCTTCACGGTGATCAAGCCGGTGAGGCGGCCTTCATCGTCAACCAGCGGCAGCTTCTCGACCTTGTGCTTGGCCAGCAGGTCGTGGGCGTCTTCCTTGGAGATGTTGGACGGGCCGGTGATGAGGTTCTCGCGGGTCATGACCTCGGAAACCTTGAGCCGGTCGTAATCCTCGGAGGCGATGAAACGCATGTCGCGGTTGGTGATGATGCCGACGAGCTTGTTGTCGTTGTCAACGACCGGCAGACCGGAGATATGGAAACGGCCGCACAGCTTGTCGAGATCAGCCAGCGTCACATCCGGGCTGACGGTCAACGGATCGTTGATCATACCGGATTCGGAGCGCTTGACGATGTCAACCTGAGCGGCTTGGTCGTCGATGGAAAGATTGCGGTGCAGCACGCCGATGCCGCCATTACGAGCCATGGCAATGGCCATGTCGGACTCGGTGACGGTGTCCATTGCGGCGGAGATCGCCGGGACCTTCATCGTGATGTTGCGGGGTCAGATGGGTGGTGGTGTCCACTTCGGACGGAATGACATCCGTCTCGTTCGGCAGCAGCAGCACATCGTCATAGGCGAGGCCAAGCTGTGCGAAAATCGGAGGAAGTGGAGCGTACGTGGAATCTGCATTCATATCAGGAATTGTAGCCATAGACCCACTATATGAACGCGGGCTGACTTACCGCGACACGGCAGAACAAGCGGCAAACAAGGTGTTACGAAAGTTAACTAATACCGCAAGGCAAAGCGTTTAATCAGTTTTTCCGACGCTCCGACGACCGCACCGACGCATGTCCGCCGCCATCCGCAGCATCCTCCTCCAGCATCTCGGGAATCCTATGCTTCACATACGGATACATGGTGGCGACGGTCAGCACCACGGCCGCAATCAGGAATCCAACAAGCACGTATTGGGCCTTGAAAAACAGCGTCATAATCGAGCCGAATGCGATCAGTGCCGCCCAACCCCACAGAATCAGCACAGCCCCCTGCACGGAATGGCCGATGCGCAGCATGCGATGATGCAAGTGCATGCGGTCCGGATGCATCGGAGACTGTCCCTTGCGCAAGCGGCGCACAATCGCAAGACACATGTCGAGAATCGGCAGGAACAATACCAGAATCGGCAGCAGAATCGGCATGAACACCGGCAAGTAAATGCTGGCATGAATACTGGCCGGGTCAAGGCGGCCCGTCATCACAATCGACGCGCACGTGATCAAATAGCCGAGCAGCATGGAACCGGAGTCTCCCATGAACAGCTTCGCCGGATGCCAGTTGTGCATCAAAAAGCCCACGCACATGCCGACCATGGCAATGTCGATCAATGTCGCCATCGAAGCGTACGAAGCGAGTTGCGGGCGATGATGTATGAATAAATGGCGAATGCGATGCCGCCGATCGCCACAATGCCCGACGACAGACCGTCCAACCCATCCACGAAATTGACCGCATTGATGGACGCGACGATCAAAAACGCGGTGATGGCCATCGACAGGCTCGGCGACGCCGTCACCAACGAGCCAAGCGGAAGCGAAATGATCTGCAGACCGCCCCATGCCACGAACACGGAAATCAACAGCTGACCGGCAAGCTTGAGCATCCAATCAAGATCCCACAAGTCGTCGGCCATGCCAAGCAGACTGATCATAATGCGCCGGCGAGAATCACCCACGCCTGTTGCGATTGCGCGAACAATCCTTGAATGAACGGAATGCGGGATGCGAACAGCATCGACACGGTGAAACCGATCAGCATGCCCAAACCACCCAGTCGCGGTGTCGGAATGGTATGCACGTCTCGCGCACGCACTTCGCCGACGGCGCCGATCTCAATGGCGATATGGCGAATCAACGGCGTGATCAAATAGGTGACGCCGCCAGCAATCGCAGCAATGAACAGATAGATTCTCATACGCCCAAAGCACCGCCATTCAACGTCAAGGCCTTTCGGATAACCGGCTCGTGAATCACTCCCTCTCGAAGAATCGCAATGCCATCACGCCCATGAGGTCAGCCGCCACAACCGTGGAAGCCACATGACCGGGAGTCGCTCCCCCGTCCAAATACAAATCAACCGCATCGCCAAGCGCCTGCACGGCCTCGTCAACGGTTTGCGCGCTTTCATCGCCGGAACGGTTGGCACTGGTGGCGGCCAACGGTCCGGTAGCGCGCAGCACACGCAAGGCGGCCGCGGAATTCGGAATGCGCACGCCCTGCGTGACCTTGCCGGTGGCGGGATCGGTACGTACCGTGGCGAGCGTGCAATCGTCATCGGCCACGGCGATCGGAGAGAACGCGCCCGGCATGAACATGGCGGACAGGCGGTTCAGCGGCACCGGCAGATCCAAATGCAGCTTCTCCATGCTTTCAATAGACGGCAATAGCACTTGCAACGACTTGTATTTCGGGCGTTGCTTCGCCGCGAACACCTTGCGGATCGCCTCAATGTTGCGCGGATCGCACGCAACGCCGTAGACCGTGTCCGTAGGAATCACAATCAATCCGCCGTCACGTACGATTTCGACAGCCTGGGCAAGGGATTCGTCTGAAATAGCGCGAATCTCGCTCATGACACCTCCCTTTTCGGCTTGCTGACCCCACCATTGTAAGGCAGGATTCTTCAACTGCGTTGAAACTGACTTATGCGCCCAGATACGCCTTGCGCACCTGCTCGTTGTCCATCAGCTCCTTGGCGTCGCTTCCATGGTGATGCGCCCGGTTTCGAGCACATACGCACGATCGGCGATCGACAGGGCCATATTCGCGTTCTGTTCGACCAGCAGTACGGTAATGCCCTGATCGTGCAGCTTGCGAATAATGGCGAAGATCTCTTTGACGAGTTTCGGAGACAGACCCATCGACGGCTCGTCCATCAGAATCGTGTTCGGGTGGCTCATCAGGCGCGGCCCATCGCCAGCATCTGCTGTTCGCCGCCGGAAAGCGTACCCGCCTTCTGGTTGCGGCGTTCCTTCAGGCGTGGGAACATGTCGAACACCATGGCAAGATCGTCCGCCATGTGAGACCGGTCTTTGAGACTGAACGCGCCCATTTCAAGGTTTTCCTGCACGCTCATGCGCGTGAACACGTGGCGTCCTTCGGGAATATGCGCCATGCCGAGGGTCACGATCTTATTGTTCGGCGTTTTCAGCAGGTCCACGCCGTTGAACAGCACCTCGCCGGAAACCGCCGGAGTAAGACCTGTGATGGTATGCAATGTCGTGGTTTTGCCAGCACCGTTCGCACCGATCAGCGACACGATCTCGCCGTCGTTCACCGTCAGACTGATGTTTTTGACCGCTTCGATGGCACCGTAGGAGACGGAAAGATTCTTGATCTGCAGCATCAGGCGTCCTTCCTTTCGGTCGTTTCAGACGTTTCGACGGCATTGTTTTCAGCATCGTCCGCACCAAGATATGCGGAGATGACCTGCGGATTGTTGGCGATTTCCTCTGGCGTTCCGGAGGCGATGGTACGCCCGTAATCAAGCACTTGAATACGCTGGCACACGTTCATCACCAAGCTCATATCATGTTCGATCAGCAGAATGGCGATGCCGAAACGGTCGCGAATCGTGTTGATGCAGTTCAGCAGATCCTCGGTTTCCGTAGGATTCATGCCTGCCGCAGGCTCGTCAAGCAACAGCAGTTTCATGCCGGTCGCCAACGCTCGTGCGATTTCCAGCTTACGTTGCGCTCCATACGGCAGATTCGCGGCTTCGGTTTCGGCCAATCCTTCCAGTCCGAAAATACGCAGCAGGTCTATGGCTTTGGCATGCATGTCGCGTTCCTGCTTCCAGAAGGTCGGCGTGCGGAAGATCGCACCGCCCAGCCGGTAGGTGAAGGATTCGTTGAACGCCACAAGCACGTTCTCTTCGACCGTCATTTGATCGAACAGTCGAATGTTTTGGAAGGTTCTTGCGATTCCCGCACGCACGACCTGATACGTTTTCTTGCCGTTCATGCGTTTGCCGTCGAGGAAGAACTCACCTTCCGTGGCTGGTAAACGCCGGTCAGCAGGTTGAACACAGTGGTCTTGCCTGCGCCGTTCGGCCCGATCAGACCGACAAGCTCGCCCGCATTGATGGTCATGTTGAAGTCGGATACGGCTTTGAGGCCTCCGAAGGTGATGCCGAGATGCTCGGCCTTCAGAATCGGCTCGCTCATGCCTGCACCTCCTTGTCTTCGCTGGATGTGTTGATTTCGCTAGATGCGGTAGTCTCGCCGGTTTCCTTGGTTTTCTTAGATGCCGATTGAGACGCACCCGATTTGCCGTGCATCTTCACGCGTACCGGATAGAACCACGTGTTGACGAATTTCGGCAGCGAGAACTCCCAATTGCCGAACAATCCCTGCGGACGGAACACCATGATGATCACCAGCACCACCGAATACACGAGCATGCGGTATGCGGAGAACGCACGCAGCAATTCCGGCAAAATCGTCAGACCAACCGCGGCGACAATGGAACCCGTCAGCGAACCCATACCGCCGAACACCACCATGATCACGTAATTGATCGACTGCAGCCAACCGGCCATGCTTGGCGTGAGCGCACCGATATATTGCGCGAAAATACCACCCGCAATACCCGCGAAGAACGCGGAAATCGCAAAAACGAGCACTTTCATATAGGTGATGTTGATGCCGGAAGCGCCAGCCGCGATCTCATCATCACGAATCGCCTTGACCGCACGACCATAACGGGAACGCGCGAACATGAACAACAGCACCACGGTCACGACGGTGATACAGAACACCACATACAGATTGGCGAGACGGTCGATGCGATCAGTGCCTGCCCCTGCTGGCCGTCCGCAAGTCCCTTGCCGCCGGCCACTTTCAGATTCTGGATGATCACACGAATGATCTCACCGAAACCAAGCGTGATAATCGCAAGATAATCGCCGTGCAAAACGCAATGCCGGAATGCCGACAAG
>ENA-OQIC01000436-OQIC01000436.1-human-gut-metagenome-genome-assembly--contig:-NODE-436-length-18830-cov-2.577661_pt1 | contig 18830 bp, 25 predicted proteins | sample MGYA00242572_ERZ504736 | MGnify/ENA primary metagenome ERZ504736 (study PRJEB26092, sample SAMD00036201) | human gut metagenome | host: Homo sapiens | study: EMG produced TPA metagenomics assembly of... | reverse complement strand
ACTAGCTGTACATCGATCGATGTAGACGTACGGCCTTCATGGCGCTGTTCGCCGATACGACCGAAGCGGAAAAATGTACCAAAACTTTATCATTATGCATGGCACCGTTACGATCGCCGGCACCGATATTTACTTCATGTTGCCCCGTCTCGTCAATAACAAGCCCGCGGCCGTTACGAAGGCTCTTATAAATACCTTCAAACTCTCTTACTTCCTCAATTTTTAATGCTGTTTTTTCAGCCTTGTCGATGAATTTGTAATAGTCGCCGGGCCGTGCTTCTAATAAGCCCGCTTCGGTAAGCGCTTCCACATCTCCCATAAAGGCTTCCAACTCTTCAGACCCTTTTATGCCCAAAATATATGCTGCATCTTCGATATGATACGCTTCCGGACTAATGGCCTTAAAAAACGCTAAAATCTTATCTTTCATCTCTTCCATAGCTTTATACCCCTACCAAAAAAGCCTGCACAAGGCAGGCTCGCTATTAATATTGATTCAAGTAAATCCCTAAGAATAAGCTCAAGATGGCAAAAATAATCCCCAACACGATAGTACATTTCGACAATAAACCGTCGATACCACGTGCTTTACCGCCAAATACGGAGTCAGCCGCACCACTTACGGCGCCGCCCATACCGGCACTTTTACTGGATTGTAATACAACCACCATAATCAATAAAATAGCAATTACCACTTCTGCAAACATCAAGAAATTTCTCACAATTGTCATCCTTCCTAAGCTCATTCTTTTTCGCCAATTCACTGCGATGTTCCAAATACTTTTCTAATTTACGCTTTACGCGTTGCAATGCATTATCAATGGATTTGACACTGCGGTGATATTCAGCGGCAATTTCATTATACGACTTGCCGTCTAAGTACCCCATCAGCACTTTGCCTTCCAAATCACTTAATATAGATCCCATTTTTGCTTCAATATCGGAAAATTCTTCCCGATTAATGAATAATTCTTCAGGATCCGTACCCTGGCCTTCCACTAATACGTCCATCAAGGTTCGTTCCGTCTCATCCGCATAAATCGGCTTATTCAGCGAAATATAGGAATTGAGCGGAATATGTTTTTGCCGCGTCGCGGTTTTAATAGCCGTAATAATTTGCCGTGTTACACATAACTCGCAAAGGCCTTAAACGACGCCAGTCGGTCCCCTTTAAAATCGCGCGTAGCTTTATAGAGGCCAATCATGCCCTCTTGGATAATGTCCTCTTTATCAGCACCGATTAAAAAATAAGACCGTGCCTTGGCACGCACAAAATTTTTATATTTATCCACAAGATAGTCCACCGCTAAGTGGTCATCTTGTTCTTGCGCTAATTTACAAATTTGTTCATCTGTTAAATCTACATAACGACGGTACTCATCATTTACGCGTGGATTAACGCACATGCCGACCTCCCACTCTGCCGGATTCGCAGAACCTTACTAATGTATCTCTCATTATACTTGATAGCCCTCGGTTCTGCAAGGTCATTTCTTCCCTCGACGCAAGGTTTCCCACTGCTTAGCTACTTCACCATCAATTTGATGTCCCAGTTCATTACGCTGTAATTGCAAACTATCTCGGTTGTGAAGCCCTTTGTAATAACGCTGTTCGTCAATTTTAGCCCGTTCAACCTGGGCTTTTAACTCACGCGCGGAGATACGCAAAGCACCAAAACCGAGTACTTGGCTCTGTTCCGCATAATCAGAGGTGCATACATATACATTGGCATAGGTGTTTTTAAAAGTGAAAACGGTCCGTTCAATATAAGAGTCCGCTGTTTCCCCATCAGCCGTATACACTTCCAAAAAATCATCGGTAATAAACTCTTCGGCACTGCGGGATGGGCATATTTACCGTCAAATACCAGTATAACACGGTAACCCTTATGTTTACCGTAATTTTGAAGCATATGCTTAATTCGCGACCGGGCATGTTCCAAGGAACTTTTACTGATTTTCTTCAGTTCCGGCCACGCAAATATAACATTATACCCGTCAACAATTAAAATATCTTCTCTCATGTCGGAGCCTCACTCCTTTTATTGACGCTGCCGAACCGCTTCATACATCAAAATAGCCGCCGCTACCGATGCATTTAATGAGTTAATACGACCGTACATAGGAATCGTTACGAGAAAATCACAGCGCTCTTTAGTAAGGCGACTAAGCCTTTCCCTTCATTGCCGATAACGAGCACTAAAGGACTCGTCAAATCGGCTGATACAAGGTTTGCTGACCTTCCATGTGAGCACCGAGAACCCAAAAGCCTTGCTTTTTAAGTTCTTCAATTGTCTGTGCCACATTGCCAACCTGCACTAACGGAATAGATTCTAAAGCACCGGCCGACGTTTTGGCAACGGTAGCATTAATCGGAGCTGTATGGCGCTTCGGAATTAAAACGGCCGTAGCACCGCAACATTCGGCAGTTCGAATGATTGCCCCCATATTATGAGGATCTTCCAATGCCATCCAACAAGATTAAAAGTGGCGCTTTATCAGAAGACCAATTTTGAAGCACTTCACCTAAATCGGCAAATTTAACCGGTGCCGCCAAAGCCACGACCCCTTGATGAACCACACCGTCAGCGTATTTACTAAGCTGTTTGTCATCCACCCGGCGCAGCTCAATTCCTTTATCCTTAGCCAACCCTATGATTTCCTGTAAGGAGCCCTGCACCTTATCATTCGTAATAAACAAACGCTGAATGGTTCGTCCCGATCGCAAAGCTTCACTACCGCATTGCGTCCTACAATATAATCACTCATGATATGTCTCCTTTACTCTATCATAACGCATCTAACTCATACTGTCCAAAGTATACCAAAATGCAGCTTTCATCAAAGTCTGTAGTCGCTCGTTCTGACCCGAACGATATAAATAGCCAAGTACTGCTTCAAAGGCTGTACTGGACGATATTCTTGTACGGTGGCACTTTTCGGTACATGTACATTACTATTACGAGCTCGTTTAGCCACCTGTTTTTCCATATCCGTTAAATAGTCTGACTCTTCCCACGCATGGAGAACCTTTGACTGTGCCTTAGCACAAATGCACTCCGTAACCAGGTTATGTAATACCTGAACCTTAGAAATGCCCGCTTCCGTCATGCGCTCGCGGATATAGAGCGAATACACGGCATCGCCTATATAGGCAAGCATGAGGGAATCCTCAGCTTCAGCCGGTACAATTCCCTCATGCGTAGTTGTTGCTTTTAATTTTTCAATAGCCGTGGCTCGTAAAAATTGATAGCGCTTAAGTTCACGTTTCTTCCACCGTGCCCCTTGCGGCGAATCTTCAATTACGATACCGATATTGCCCAATTCATCACGAATGGCATCGGCTAAGTCCCAAAGTTTCTGTTCACGGGCATTTTGACGAACATTCAAGATTACTTGCATTAACTGTTCGTATTCTTCAGCGCCGGCACCGCCTTGTGGACCTTCCCAAGCCTGTTCCAAAATACCGATGATATCAGTCATCATCTTGAAGATGTCACGTACTTCTGCTAATGTTTCATGGCAAACTTTACCGTTGCAGTTTTGTACTGCTTGGTAGTAAATGTTGATTTCTTTAGCCAAGCCGAACATTGGCGCTCCGGCAAGTGCCGTATTGAAGTCATCGGACATAGCTTCTTCAAATTCTTCCGCATATTTGCGAGCATTATCGAGTAATGCTTTGCTTCGTCATCACATTCGCCTTCTTCTTGGTTTTCCAAGTATAAAAGGTTCTGAATAGCCGTTGTCATGCGTTCTAAGGATTTATTGGCTTCTTCCAAGCGTTCATCGCTGAAATCAAGCGGGCTGCGATAATGAGTGCTCATCAAGAAATAGCGAAGTGCATCAGGACTGTATTCTTTCAAAATATCTTTTACCAAGAAGAAGTTGTTCAAAGATTTACTCATCTTTTCTTGGTTAATGGTAATGAAACCATTATGCAACCAGTAACGTACAGACGGATGGTGACCGGTGCAGCCTTCAGACTGAGCAATTTCGTTTTCATGATGAGGGAAAATCAAATCGCTGCCGCCGCCATGGAAGTCAAATTCTTCACCCAAGTATTTGTTGCTCATGGTAGAGCATTCAATATGCCATCCCGGACGACCGTTACCCCATGGGCTTTCCCAATAAGGTTCACCCGGTTTAGCGCTCTTCCAAAGGGCAAAGTCCATCGGATTCTGTTTGCGGTCATCTACGTCTACACGAGCGCCCGCTTCCATATCATCCAAAGTACGGCCCGATAATTTGCCGTAATCTTCGAATTTTTCAACACTGTAGTATACGTCGCCGTCCAATTCGTAAGCAAAACCTTTTTTAATCAACGTAGCAATCATTTCAATGATTTCGTCAATGTGTTCGGATACACGCGGATATACATCAGCATGCTTAACGTGAAGGGCATCCATAACTTCAAAATAGGAATCGATATAGCGATTGGCAATCGTATCCCAGGACACACCTTCCCCATTAGATGTGTTAATAATTTTATCGTCCACGTCTGTAAAGTTCTGTACATACGTCACTTTATAGCCTACATGTGTCAAATAGCGACGAATTACATCCCAGGTAACAAAAGGACGAGCATTACCGATATGAGGGTGGTTGTACGGCGTTACGCCACATACGTAAATCTTAGCTTCTCCCTCCTTTACCGGCTTAAATACTTCTTTTTCTCTTGTCATCGTATTGTATACTTAATTTCTCTCATCGCTACCGATGCCTCTCTTCCGTTAAAATATAAAAAGCCACCATCTCATTACAGAGACGGTGGCCCGCGGTTCCACTCTGTTAAGTACTGATAGCACTCTCTCCAACGCATAACGGGCGTATCCGAACAAACTTACTCTATTCAGCCTGTTAACTCCCGAATGCATTTCCCTTGGCTATACTTAAACCCTTCCACCAGTTAGTTCTCGCTGTAAAGTTAGTCACAAAGTACTTCTTTCGTTCATCGTCTTTAATAACAATTTTATTCGATATATAGAGAATAATATCATAAAACCCTTATAAAGTCAATGTATTACGACTAATTCTATACAAATTATACGGCTAAAATTTAATCGTGTGCAAGTGGTTCCGTTATATTTAATTTTCTAATTATTTCGCCTGTTATTTTGCTCTTATTTGGCTGCCGTGGCAATATTAACAATCGTCTTAACCGCTAACTCCATATGTTCAACACAAGCGTATTCGTGAGGACCGTGAAGGTTTTCCACGCCGGTAAACAAATTAGGTGTCGGAATACCCATAAAGGAAATTTTAGATCCGTCAGTGCCGCCGCGAATCGGCTGAATAAGCGGTTTAATACCGGCTTTTTCCATAGCTGCTTTCGCAATATCTACACATTCCATATGATCTTTAATGATATCGTACATATTGTAATATTGATCTTTAAGTGTCAAGGTGACTACTTCACGACCGTAACGTTCGTTCAATACTTTGGCAGCCAGCACGAATAATTGTTTTTTGGCTTCAAAGAAGGAACGGTCGTGGTCACGAATGATGTATTTCATGGTGCCTGATTCTACACCCGTTTCATTGCTTGCAAGCATGATAAAGCCTTCATGGTCTTCCGTTAATTCAGGAACAGCGGCTTGTGGCAATAAACGATCAAATTCCATGGCCAATTTATTGCAGTTAATCATGGTATTCTTTGCAGAGCCCGGATGCACGGATATACCGTGTAATTCAACGGTAGCAGAAGCGGCATTGAATGTTTCGTATTCCAATTCACCAAGGCGGGTACCGTCAATGGTGTACGCAAAATCTACCGGAAAATCTTTTACGTCAAATAAATCTGCACCGCGCCCAATTTCTTCGTCAGGTCCGAAAGCACACATAATAAGACCATGCTTGATGTCCGGATTTTCTTTCAAATAACGTAACGCTTCCATGATTTCCACGATGCCCGCTTTGTCATCGCCGCCAAGCAAGGTGGTGCCGTCAGTAACAATTAAAGTTTTGCCTTTATAATTGGCTAAATTAGGAAAATCGGCAACACGGCTGTAGATACCTTTTGCTTCATTGAGCAATATATCCTGCCCGTCATAGTCTTTGATAATACGCGGGGTAATGTTTTCCGCATTATAATCAGCTGTATCCATGTGAGCAATAAAGCCGATGGCCGGTACCTGGTCGTTGGTATTAGCCGGTAAAGCACCAATAACAAACCCGTTCTTTTCGTTGATTTTCACATCACTTAAGCCCAGTTCTTCCAAATCCGCTTTCAATACTTTGGCAAACTCAACCTGAGTCTGAGTACTCGGTACTGAAGTAGCCGCTTCATCAGAGCGCGTGTTTGTTTTAGTGTACCGCAAAAAACGTTCAACCATAGATTCCATATTATAGCCTCCTTTAAAAAAAGAAAGAATATAAAAAGAGTACGGGAGGAAACCTCCCGTACTCAAAAATTGACCGTCAATAAAGGATGTAACCTACTAAATATAATCAATTATAACTGACTGATAGCCGCATCAAGGCGTGCCAACGTCTTTTCTTTACCAAACAAGGTGATAATGTAATTCAAATCAGGGCCGTGCATTTGACCGGTCGTAGCGATACGAATCGGCATAAATACGAATTTCCCTTTCAATTTGGTTTCTTTCATAATACCTTTGATGGTAGCTTTACTACATCCGGCGTAATTTCGTCCAAATCCGCTACGGCTGCACGGAATGCATTGAGCACGGTCGGACAAGATTCTTCAGCCAATACCGCTTTAATTTCTTCAGCGTGTTCGGCATCCGGAGCTCCATATCTTCAAAGATTAGTTTTGCTTCTTCTTTAATCTGAGCACCGAAGCTGATGTGGTCTTTTAAGCATACGCAAAGCATGATGAGTTTAGCTTTTTCCGCTTCATCAGGGTTTTCAGAAGCATAACCGGCTTCCTGCAAATGAGGCAAGCATAATTCGTATAATTCTTCATCGGATAAATTCTTCATGTAGTTGAAGTTAATCCAATTTAATTTATCGATATCAAACACGGCCGGATTCTTAGCTACACGGTCCATGGAGAAGTTTTGAATCAACTCTTCCTGTGTAAATAATTCCTGTTCACCGTCCGGTGCCCAACCGAGCAATGCCAAGAAGTTATCGATGGCTTCCGGCAAGTAACCGAGCTGACGATACTGATCAACGGAAGTAGCACCGTGACGTTTACTCATCTTCTTGTAATCTTTACCAAGGATTAAGGAAATGTGACCGAAAGTCGCACTTCCCAGCCCAAAGCATTATAAATTGCAATCTGACGCGGCGTATTGGAAAGATGTTCTTCCGCACGAATTACGTGAGTTACTTCCATGGTATGATCGTCAATAACTACAGCGTAGTTATAAACGGGAATCCCGTCGGATTTTACAATAACGAAATCACCAACGCCATTGGATTCAAAGGACACATGACCACGCACCATGTCATCAAAGGCAATGGTCTGATTCAAAGGCACACGCAAACGAACCGTGTGTTTACGGCCTTCTTTTTCATATTCAGCGATTTGTTCTTCTGTTAAATGGCTGCAATGACCGTTGTATTTAGGTGTTTCACCGCGTTCTAATTGTTCCTGACGTACCGCTTCCAATTCTTCTTCGGTGCAGTAACAACGATAAGCTTTATCTTCATCCAATAAACGCTGCGTTACTTCATTATAAATATCGAGACGTTCAGTCTGACGATACGGACCGTGTTCACCGCCTACGTCAATACCTTCATCCCAATCCATGCCGAGCCATTTAAGAGCGGCTTTAATATTCTCTTCGCTTTCACGCGTAGAACGCGCCAAATCTGTATCTTCAATACGCAGAAGGAATGTACCTCCTTCTTTACGTGCCAATAGCCAGTTGAAAAGGGCTGAACGGGCACCACCGATATGGAAAGGTCCTGTCGGACTTGGTGCAAATCGTACCTTCATCTTTGCCATGTTTATATCCGCTCCTTTACTTAATACATTTTATTTATAGGGTGACAGGTTGCTAATGATTAGGCTTTATAAAGCGTTACTACCGCCTGAGCAGCCAAACCTTCCTTGCGACCAAACGCCCCCATCTTCTCATGAGTCGTTGCTTTTACACTGATAAAATCTTCACCAATCCCTAAGGCACCGGCCAGATTTTCCTTCATAGCCCCGATATGCGGCTTTAATTTAGGCGCTTCCGCAATGACCATAACATCTACATTATACGCCTTAAATCCTTTTTCGTGTAGTAGTTTCACAACACGGCGCAATAATTCCATACTTGAAATACCTTTGAACGCATCATCTTCCGGCGGAAACCAATACCCGATATCGGGTAAACCGGCCGCTCCCAATAAAGCATCCATCAAAGCATGAATCAATACATCCGCATCACTGTGGCCATCAGGGCCGAATTCACTCTCGATTTGTACACCGCCCAAAATACAAGGTCTGCCTGTTTTAAAACGATGTACATCATAACCGAAGCCTACTCGCATCATAGGTTCTGTCACTCCTAAATATTGCTTAGCTCTTATAATATCCTCGGGGGTTGTGAGTTTACAATTGGTATAATCACTCAGTACGATATGAACCGGTTTACCTTGATGCTCTACCAAAGATACATCATCAGTCCCCAAGAATCAGTCTCAGCCGCGTAGGCCTGTGCGTCCATGAGCCATTGACGCTGAAAACCTTGTGGTGTTTGAACCGCATATAACTCACTGCGTTTGAGCGTCTGTGTAACCAATAAATCGTCCGACACGCGTTTAATCGTATCGATGACCGGTACAGCGGCTACCGCTGCGCCATACTCATCAGCAGCTTTAGCCACAGCCGTGAATAATTCCGGTTTTGCCATGGGACGTGCCCCATCATGGACCAAAATAATATCCGCTGACTCACTGACAGCCAATGTGCCGGCTCGCACCGAATCTTGACGCTCTTTGCCACCCGCTACAATACGCGGCTCCCAAGGCAATTGGCCCATAGCCGCCACTTCTTTGGCAATAACAGGCTCTTCACCGGCAGCAGCTACAATTATCACTTCCGAAATATCAGCCACTGCCGTCATATGATGCAAATTCCATTGCAACACGGAATAATTTCCAAGCTGCAAAAATATTTTGTTAGCCTCGCATTTCATCCGTTTACCGGCGCCGGCGGCTAATAAAATACAGCTGATCATTCTTTAGTTCCTTTCGCCCGCGCAAAAATCATACGACCTGCACTGGTCTGTAATACTGACGTAACCATAACATCAATGGACGTATCCACATATTGGGCCCCGTTTTCAATAACAATCATCGTACCGTCATCTAAATAAGCGACACCTTGATTATCTTCCTTGCCCTCTTTAATAACCTGGACACGAATCCATTCGCCCGGAATCATGGCCGGTTTCAATGCATTGGCCAAATCATTTAAGTTAAGTACTTCGATGCCTTGCAAGCTGGCTACTTTATTCAAGTTAAAATCATTCGTTACAATTTTCCACTTTTTGTCCAAAGCAAGACGCATCAATTTGGAGTCTACTTCTGTAATATCCTCAAAATCATCGGCAATTACTTTGATGGCGATTATCTCTTTTTGTTGCATGCTTTGCAAAATATCGAGCCCGCGACGACCGCGATTACGCTTCAACACATCGGCTGAGTCGGAAATATGTTGCAATTCTTCAAGCACGAATAAAGGCACTACTAAAGGCCCTTCCAAAAAGCCCGTTTCACACAATTCGGCAATACGACCGTCAATAATAACCGACGTATCCAATAACTTTGCTACCGATACCGATTCAAATTCAGAGATAACCGGTATTGCCGCCTGTTCGCTGTCTTTAGGTACAACGTCTTTTTTCTTATCTTTTGCCACTGTGCGGCTCTGCAACCAGTTGGCATAGAGCTCCGGTCCTTTGCGCGATGCCAAACGCATCCCGATATAACCGAAGATAGCACTTAAAATAATAGGAATATACGAACCGATAATCGGAACGCGATAAAATGCCAAGCCAATAAGATTTGCTATTATAAGTCCAAAAAGTAATCCGGCTGTGCCGGCCATTAATTCCTGATTAGGTACACGGGATAAGAGACTTTCAATTCTTCTGGCCAATTTTAACCCCTGATTAATAATCGGCAAAGCGATAACAAAGCCGATTAGAGCACCAATTAAGCCGCCCAAAGCTAAGGCTAAAATTTTAATTATGGAAATACCGAAGAAGCCCATTGTCCAGAACTTCACATCAATAATCGGTTCCCATACGGGCATGAAATTGTCCGTCAACATATAACCCATAATCCCAACCAATAAGGCTATGACATAACGTAAAATCTTATATACCATTCATTTCACCTCCTTTCACTGTGTACACCTATATTGTACATTAAAATTATAAATAAATCATTAAATCATTATTAAAAAAGCTGTCAAAATACGAGTTGCATCGCTTCTTGTACCGTGGTAACGCCGTGAATCGTAATATCCTTGCGGTTCGTCTTCACCTGTTTCGCATTCCCCGCCGGCACTACAAAACGAGTAAAACCCATTTTGGCGGCTTCCGCAATACGCTGTTCAATACGTGGTATACTGCGGATGTTACCGGTCAAGCTACTTCACCGAGAATCACCATATCGGCCGGTACCGGACGATTTTTTAAATTCGACACGATAGCCACGGCCACCGATAAATCACAAGCCGGTTCATTCACCTTTAAGCCGCCGATAACATTAACGTACACGTCTTTATTTCCCAGTGTCAGATTACAACGTTTTTCAAGAACGGCTAATAGAATAATAAGACGATTTAAATCATAACCAATGGACGTACGGCGCGGCATACCGAAAGCGGTCGTTGCCACGAGGCTTTGCACTTCAACGAGAATCGGTCGAATCCCTTCCAAATAGGCCATAACAGCGGAACCTGTTTCTTCTTCCGTCCGTTCCGCCAATAAGGTCGCCGATGGATTAATAAGCTCCGCAAGGCCCTCCTCTTCCATGACAAAAAGACCCGATTCCGAGGTAGACCCGAAACGGTTTTTAATGCCGCGCAAAATACGGAACTGATAAGACCGTTCCCCTTCAAAATAGAGCACTACATCCACCATGTGCTCCAACATACGCGGCCCGGCAATATTACCTTCTTTAGTCACATGACCGATGATAATAACCGGCACGCCCTGCTCTTTGGCAAAGCGGAGTAAACGAGCCGTACATTCGCGCACCTGCCCCACACTGCCCGGCGTCGAATCGAGAGCGTCTGTAAACATAGTCTGAATCGAGTCAATGACAAGAAGGGACGGCTTATGTTGACTTGCTTCTTGCAAAATAGAGTCCAAATTAGTATCCGCCATAACCGCTAAGTTTTGCCCTTGAATGCCCAAGCGTTCAGCCCTAAGCTTTAACTGCATCTGCGATTCTTCGCCCGACGCATAGAGCACCTTACCATGAGTATCGGCGATTTTACCCGATACTTGTAAAAGAATCGTCGATTTACCGATGCCCGGATCGCCGCCTAATAAAATGAGCGCTCCCGGCACGATACCGCCGCCCAATACGCGATCAATCTCACCGTAACCGGTGGATATACGCGGTGAATCTTCCGTTTTTATATCCGCAAGCGCCACCGGCTTAGTAGCCGCCTTGTCTACCGGCGCATAAGAGGCGGTTCCCTTTTGCTTCGTTTCACGGACTACTTCTTCTACCAATGTATTCCATTGACCGCACTGCGGACATTTACCGAGCCAACGGGCCGATTCCGCACCGCAATTATTACAAAAATATGCTGTCTTAACCTTTGCCATAGATTCCCTTTCTTTATATACTCGTAAATCAACTTCAAATTGAGAACCTTTTTTTCATAATTATTTATAAAAAAAATCACGAACACCATTTAAATAGTATTCGTGATTTTTAGTGCAATATCCTTCAAACAGAGGAGTAATTTTTCATGAATAAATTGGTAAATCGGCGTTATAATCAACCAAATCTGTAACTGTTAATCAAATCCTGTTAATTATACTACCATTGTGATGTCGCCGTCCACCACATTTGCTTTAATAACCGAACCTTCAGGGGCATCACCTTTTAAGATTAAGTCGGAAATAGGGTCTTCAACCAAACGCTGAATAGCACGTTTCAATGGACGCGCACCATACGCAAAGTCGGAACCTTCTTTAACCAAAACGTCAAGAGCTTCAGGGGATACTTCCAAAGTAAGATTACGTTCAGCCAAACGTTTTGTTACATCTTTAAGCAAGATGTTAACAATTTTACCTAAATCTTCACCGGTCAATGGATGGAATACAACCATTTCATCGATACGGTTCAAGAATTCAGGGCGGAAATGACGTTTAACGGCATCCAACGTGTTTTTCTTGGCTTCCGCAAAGGAGCTTTCGGCGTTCTTCTTAGCATCTTCTTTATTCTTGGCAGCTAAGAAGCCCATAGCGGCGCTATCTTCTTTTAAGAAGTTGGAGCTAAGTTACTCGTCATGATAATAACCGTATTACGGAAATCAACCGTACGACCTTGGTTATCAGTCAAACGACCGTCGTCTAATACCTGCAATAAGATGTTGAAGAAGTCCGGATGAGCTTTTTCAACTTCGTCAAACAAGATGACACTGTAAGGTTTACGACGTACGGCATCGGTCAACTGACCACCTTCATCATAGCCCACATAGCCCGGAGGCGCCCCGACTAAACGAGATACGGTGTGTTTTTCCATATATTCGGACATATCCAGACGAATCATGGCATTTTCATCACCGAAGAGGTTAGCTGCAAGCACGAGCCAATTCTGTTTTGCCGACACCGGTAGGGCCTAAGAATAAGAACGAACCGATAGGACGTTTCGGATCTTTAAGGCCCGCACGAGCACGACGTACGGCTTTAGAAACAGCTACTACAGCTTCATCCTGACCGACAACTCGTTCATGAAGTTCGTCTTCCAAACGAAGCAGACGCTGCGATTCTTCTTCAGCAATTTTCGCAACCGGTACCCCACTCCATTGAGAAACAACGGCAGCGATATCATCTTCGGTAACAACAAGTTTTTCTTCGTCTTCTTTGCTGCGAGCTTGTTGTTTAGCTTCGATTTCATCAACCAATTTCTTTTCTTCATCACGAAGTTTGGCTGCTTCTTCGTAGTTTTGTCCGGTTACGGCTGCTTCTTTTTCTTTACGAACATCGGCCAGACGAGTTTCCAAATCTTTCACATCAGGTGGCGCTGTAAATACTTTCATACGTACTTTAGAGGCTGCTTCATCCATTACGTCGATAGCTTTATCCGGCAAGAAACGGTCGGAAATGTAACGACTGGATAATTCAACGGCAGCTTTTAAAGCTTCGTCGGTAATCTTAGCTTTGTGGAACGCTTCGTAGCGGTCACGCAAGCCTTTCAAAATTTCAAGAGCTTCTTCTTCACTTGGTTCACCGACCAATACAGGTTGGAAACGACGTTCCAAAGCGGCATCTTTTTCGATGTGTTTCTTATATTCATCGAGGGTCGTAGCACCGATTACTTGGAACGTACCACGAGCCAAGGCCGGTTTCAAAATGTTAGCTGCATCCATGGAGCCTTCGGAAGCACCGGCACCAATCAAAGTATGAAGTTCATCGATGAAATAATCATATCATCGTGTTTCTGTACTTCGTCGATAGCTTTTTTCAAACGTTCTTCGAATTCACCACGGTATTTAGCACCGGCAACCATAGCTGTTAAACTTAAGGAAATAATACGTTTATTACGTAAAATTTCAGGTACGTTCTGCGTTACAATACGCTGTGCCAAGCCTTCGGCAATGGCTGTTTTACCGACACCAGGTTCACCGATAAGTACCGGGTTATTCTTTGTGCGACGGCTTAAAATCTGAATTACACGGTTAATTTCATTATCACGGCCGATAACCGGGTCAATCTTGCCTTGTTTTGCCAATTCATTCAAATCGGTGGCAAAAATCTTTTAAATCACCCAAATTACTGTTGCCGCCGGCACCATTCGCACCGTTGCCGGATCCGCCTTCAGCACCGTTTTGTTCGGAGCCGTAAATACTGTTAATAGCTTTGACAACGTCATTAGCACGAATGCCCATACCATAGAGGACATTGACAGCTACCCCGCCGCCATCTTGCAAAATACCGAGCAATAAGTGTTCGGCACCAACATAGTTATGCTGCATTTGGTTGGCAATTTCCACGGCCAATTGCAATACACGTTTGGTACGCGGCGTAATATACAATTCATTACCATGGCTGTTACCGCGGCCTACCGCATCCAACACAGCTTTTTCCGTAGCTTTATCTTCCAAGCCCAAAGAATGGAGCGCTTTAGATGCTACGCTGTCATCTTCTTCCAATAAGCCAAGGAGCAAATGTTCCGTACCCACATAGTCGTGGCCGAACTTCTTAGCTTTCTCCTGCGCAATGCCTAAAGCACGTTGCGCACCGTCTGTAAAACGTTCAAACATATAATCACCTCATATCTTAGCGGGCTAATCTGTCACGAACAACTTTAGCGCGATAACTGTCGCGTTCCGGAGCTGTCATCGATTCTTTCCCGGCATATTTACTTAAAAAGTTAGGTCTTGTAGTTACCACGAGCTCACTGAACACATCAGCGGAATGTTGTGGCAACACGCCCATATCCATACCTAATTGAACATCACTCAAAAGACTCAGCGCTTCTTCGCCGGATAAGCGCCGTGCGTATTGCAAAGTACCAAACGCACGCCATACACGGTCTTCAAACGCTTCAAAGTCGTTACTTTTAATGGCCTCACGAGCCTTCACTTCTTCTTGAACTAATTTTTCAATTACTTTCTGAATTTGTTGAATTGTGTCTTCTTCACTAATCCCCATCGTTACTTGGTTGGAAATCTGATAAATATTACCTAATGCCTGCGAACCTTCGCCATAGAGACCACGAACCGAATAGCCAAGCTGCGTAATATTACGAACCAAACGGTTAATCCGACCCGTCATGGCTAATGCAGGCAAGTGTAACATTACGGAAGCGCGAAGCCCCGTCCCCACATTAGTCGGACAAGCGGTTAAATAGCCGTACCGTTCGCTAAACGCATAGTCACATTTGCTTTCGATGGCATCATCGATAAGAAATGCATGTTCCAGCGCTTCTTTAAGCTTAAGGCCCGGTTCCATAGCCTGGATACGAATATGATCTTCTTCGTTGACCATGATGGCCACAGACGCGTCATTGGCAACAATTAAGCTGCGATACATCGCTTTTTGTCCCATTTGCGGACTCATCAAATGCTTTTCAACAAGAATTTCACGTTCCGTATCAGATAATTTATCTAAACTAATATTGGAATAATCGCGACCATCGGCGGCTTTTAAAGTGCCAAGCACACCGCGCATCATGGTGTCGACCTTTTTCAGCGACTCTTCGTTATTCCGATTAGTAAAATGCAATCCTTTGAAGTTACGAGCAACCGAATGCGGCTGGACAATACGATATGCGAATCCATCTTGCCTAAAGGATCACTGCTTTTCAGCCAACCGCTAAGCGGTTCATCTAAAATTTTATCTAACATAATTGTCCCTCCTATTTGTCGGTGTTACCCAAGGATTGTTCCAGCGATTTAATTTCATCACGCAAGCGAACGGCTTCTTCAAACTGTTCCGCTTTAACCGCTTTATCAAGTTCCTGACGCAACCGTTTAATTTGATGTTTTGTTTTGAAAACGCCCGTACCGCGACTCGGTACACGGCCTTCATAATTTAACGAACCTTGTAAACGTCTTACCAAAGGTGCAATCTGTACTTCAAACGCTTCATAGCAATGATCGCATCCGAATTTACCGGTTTGATTAAAATCACTGAATGTCATACCGCATTGACTGCAACGCGTTTCCTGGCGAGGATTCAATAAGCTGTCAGGATATAATGAATTGGTAAAGAAGTCATTAGTAAAGAAATCATTGTCCCATAAGGATGGGCCGAAGTTCATAAAACCTTGACCGCCGAAATCTTCGCCCTGCTGTTTAGCACAGGCATTACATAAATGACGTTCACTTTTCTTACCGTTAACCACCCGAGTCATATGGACAGTGGCTTCATTTTTTTACAATTATCACATAACATAACGCATCATACCTCCTTCACCATGGAGACTACTTGTTCAAACAAACGACGAACTTTTGCTTCCCGCGTTTTGCGATCCGGTTCTTCCATCAAGATGGCGAACGCTTCATGTAAAAGAGCTGCCTCTCGTTTACGTAAGAACTTCTGCTGCATCAATTCAAACAACGAATTATCTATCATACCCATGGTCAATGGTTTGTCAGTGGCTGTTTCTTCATTGGTATCTTGTTTAGGCGCTTCTAACAGTGCTTTCACCGGAATACGAGTGATGCTGATAAAACCACCCAGACCACGTCTCGATTCTACGATAAATCCGCGGTCGTTGGAAAAACGGGTGCTTAAGACATAACTGATTTGCGACGGCGCACAATTGAGCTCATCAGCTAATTCGTTACGGCGTAACACAATACCGTCTTCTCTATTTGCCTGCTCTTCCAATAATTTAGCTAAAATAAACTTTTCAATTCGATCCGCTAAAATTCCCATACATCATCTCTCCAAACTTTATATCTATTAATACACTCTGCATCATATAATACCTTCATTCTGTTTATGATTCGGTCGACTTTCGGCTAACTTTTAGTTCAACTTATTTCGTCTCACCTTTTAACCTTTTTACCTTTTGTTCTTTTGACCTTGTCTATATAATAGTTGACTTTTTGACTTTTGTCAAGCTAAAAAGTCAAAAAAATATAAAAAAATTTGACTTTTTTATTTTAATCAGTATTTATAAGGCTTTTTAAGCCATCAGACTAAGCTGTATTTTTACCTTTTAGTGAAAAATTACAAAAGTCAAACAACGCTACTTGTTAAAAAGACAAAGAAAATCCGAATACAAAAAAGACGCTCCGAAGAGCGTCTCTTTTAGCTTACTTAAGCTTGTGTAATTTTTTATCAGTTAAAACTATTGATATTAGACTAAGTCAGATTGTACTCACAATCAACTTAGAATTATTGACGATTACCCAAACGAGAGTCAACAAACAACTGGCTGGCACGGCTGTCACCGGCAAATTTGAATTCATCAACCAAGTCACGAGCGCTGGCTTCTTCTTCAACCTGTTCATTAATGAACCAGTTCAAGAAGTTAACAGTTGCATAGTCTTCTTCTTTGATAGCTAATGCATAAATTTCGTTAATTTTACCGGTAATAACTTGTTCATGGTTGTAAACCATTTCAGCTACTTTCAATGGATCGCTAACTTCAACGGCCTGAGCTTTGATGTCACCCAAAGTAGTTGTTTCGTTACGAGTTTCTAAATAGTCAATAAATTTGAATGCATGATCCATTTCTTCTTGGTACTGTAAACGCAACCAAGCGGAGAAACCTTTAAAACGTGCATCAGCCATTGACAAGGATAATGCTAAATATAAATATGCGGAATTAAATTCAAAAATAACTTGTTCGTTTAATGCTTTTGCGATTTTTTTGTTCATGGTAAACTCACCTGAAGCCTTTCTTCTCAATTAATTTTTTAATTAATGTTACACCACGCAGAAATTTACATGCTGTAATGGAGCCGTGATTCACATCACTAAGCTTGATTAATTCTTTAAAAGTATTTATTATCACTTACAACTTCATTATAGCACATCGATAATCATAAATCTACCCTTGTTTTTCAAACAACGACCATATAATAATTCTAATAATTCATATGTTGAATTACTAAAACAGCTACCACCGTTATCAACAAAGGTTTCCTTACTCTATCATCTTCTTCCTTGTTATTTGTTCTATTTACTTCGTTGCTCTTAACAACTCTGTAATCATTACTCTATGCCTGCTACATTAAAACAAGATGAAGATTTAGTGAACTTTTAGATTTAAATGAGATTCTTTTTTAGTAAAATAAAAGGAACCCACCTCGGGGCCCCTAATACAAGGAATTATGTTATAAACTTTGAATCTACCAATTAATGGGCTGCACCTTTTAGGTTTAATAATATTACCCCGATTACAATGAGTGCGATACCAATTACAGCTGTCATAGAAAGCTCTTCTTTCCAAATATATACACCGATAAGGGCTGTTAACGCAGTCCCGATACCTGACCAAATGGCATAGGCAATGCTGAGGGGAATCAAATTTAATGCCTTGGACAACACATAAAATGAGGAACTCATACCCACTACAAATACGACGGATGGAATCAACTTAGTGAATCCCATAGATAGCTTTAACATGGATGTCGAAAAAATCTCCAATAAAATAGCTGCACCTAAAAATAAATAACCAATCATTGAGTAACCTCCTTAGCACCTTCGGCAAATGCCGAAGTAAATTGTTCCATACAAGCTAACATTAAAGCGACTTTTTCGTCGCCCATTTTTTGCAAAGCATAAAACTCAACCGCTTGTAACTTCTCCATAACGGGCCTATACGTCGCGAGCCCCTTAGCGGTTAGTGCCATATACTTCTCACGATTATCTTCAGTACCGGCCGTATACGTAATAAGACCGGTTTGCTCAAAACCTTTACAAATCGTCGATACGGTCTGCTTTGGCAAGGCCCATTCCGAGCAAATTTCACGCTGTGTAGCCTTTTCACCGTAAAAAATAGTCATAATCACAGCTAACTTATTGTAGCTAAGACCTTCTTGTTTAGCCCAATCAGCATATAATTCCACTATGCGACCAAAATAGCAACCAAGTGCTTGTATTTGTTGCTTGCGTAATTGTTCCAAAATAATACCTACCGGTTATTAAAAAACTATATTCCATATTTGCCAACTATAATATAAACCAAAAAGTCCTAATTCAGACTTAACTACAATAGTTA
>ENA-OQIC01000435-OQIC01000435.1-human-gut-metagenome-genome-assembly--contig:-NODE-435-length-18856-cov-2.145763_pt1 | contig 18856 bp, 29 predicted proteins | sample MGYA00242572_ERZ504736 | MGnify/ENA primary metagenome ERZ504736 (study PRJEB26092, sample SAMD00036201) | human gut metagenome | host: Homo sapiens | study: EMG produced TPA metagenomics assembly of... | reverse complement strand
TACAAGTATTTTGACGAAATAAACCGTGAGCCTGTAGTTTATCACTGGAAGTATAAAATGGATGAAATCAGTGAAGAGGAAGCGGCATCGGTTTAATATAGCAATTATTTATTATTCGCTGTACTAGCCTTACAGCCTATAAAATTTACTTTTTTCAAAAGTTCTCTATCAAGTCTTTGACACATCTCAGGTATAGAAAACCATCGTTCTTCATCATTATAAAGTCTTATAAACATAGCTCCGTCTTTAATTAACGTCATTCCAAATATCTTACCATTGTTTAAATCTGATATTCTTCCAAATCCAACTATGCAATCCATTTCATGTATGAAATATTTCTTATCCTCATACATGAGCGGCGAATAAAACCCGCCCGCAAAAACAAGATCCTCTACGGTATTTTTCAATCTGGAAAGAAAGTCTTTATTTCTATAAACCGTTTCCTTCTCCATCCCGTCTACAACAGAGCCGTCTATGAATTGTGTCATTACTCCCATTTTTGCTAATTTATTCCGAATAAAATATTTTGGATCGATATCTTTCAAATTACTATATTTTTTCAAACGAAAATCAAGCATATCAATAGCTGCCAATTTTAAAGTGTTTCTCTTATCATCACCAAATATTTTTCTTAATTCTTCTTCTCTTTCTTTCTCATGCGTTTTTCTGTTTATACAGGGGAGCATTCCGGAAAATTGGTTTTTTACAAAGACAATCTGAACTTCTTTTCCATTAATCTGAACTATATTATGATTTGAAAAAGAAACTCTTAGCAAACTCTGAAGCATCTCTTGAAAAGCACTTTGAATAACAGGATTATTTGATGCCACATAAAAAATAATTCTATTACAATTCCCGTTATACAAATATCCTTTTTTATTGATTGCTATATTCGGAAACTGTAATTCCTCACTAATTCCTTCTTCATCTTCTACTTCTTTTGCAGTAGTTAAAATGGTTTTCCCTATTATGTGTATTTCATTAAGAGGTTGACGTGGGGTTAGTTCTGGAAAACATTCTGTTATTCGCTCCCACATTTCTTTTCGCTCCGGTAAACCTGCACCTCTGCTTACATAATTTTTTAAAAACTTCGTGATAATAAGTGCATGACCGTTCATTTCAAAATTTCTGACAGCTTGATTTTGTTCCAATATTTCTTGGATATCAATCTGCTCAAGTTCTAAAAAACAGCTATCCGCACAATCACACCACCAGGCCTTTTCTTTCTTCCCACGTTTCACATCAATTTCAAAATAAACCGGCTGCACATGATTATAATATTTACTGTCCCTACAAAGATATACTTTTGTGCTTTGTTTTCCGGATAAATAGTTTTTTCCCGTATTTTTGTTAATAATAGAATAACCCGTCCATATTCTGGTATGTAAAGTTGTGTGAAGAGTATAATATTCCTCATCAATACACTTTTTAAGCCTTATATCCAAATAGTAGGAAAAAGGCTGATCTGTATAATATGTTTCCTCATCTGTCACAATCTCCTCAATATTTTCCGAAATAAATGCTTCTTGGTTTTTCCTTCCTAAAAAAATAGGCGACGTTATTAATTCTGTATCAGTTCCATCTGTCATAACCAGTGTAAAATTCAGCTCACAACCCAAAGTATCCATACGTATTGGTTTTTGTGTCAGCCGATACCCATAATATTTTGGTAATAATCCGTACATGAGCGCCTCATACCTATACAAAGTATCCATAGACACACATTCACATTTTCCCCAGTCTCCATCTAAATCATAAGGAAATTTTTCGTTGAAATTATCTTCGTAGCTTTTTTTAATCCATTCTATGGTTCGGATTTTCAAAAGCTCCACGTTGATTTCTTCCATGCTTACGAACCAAATATTATCGTTGCCGGAAATTTGATATACTTTTCCAAACGCAAATAAAACACCGGGGAAATTTAAAATAACAACTTCTTGATTACTGTTCCTGTCCAATCATATTCCTTTATTGGTTTTACTTTCCCTAAAAAATCTTTTAGATGAGAAGGCATCCGGTAAATATAGATTTTGTGTTCTTTTAAAGCTTCTCTTCGTACTTCCATCGCATGCAATTGTAATTTGTTTTCTTTCATTCATCTTCCTCCTGCAGATTACAATATATCCGTTCTGCTTCCCTGTTCATCTCACAAATTGCTTCATAAAAGTTCTGATACAAAATTTTTGTTGCCTTGTCTTCCATAATACTCTCCAATAAAAATTCCATAGAATGAATTGTGCTTGTACTTGGGCTTAGTTCTGTCCCTTGTTTCTGCAGCCCATCGCAAAAGGCGCTATCACACAAAAAACAAAACTTTCATTCCCGTTTCTTTGTAAACGCCCAATTGCCTGCTTCATCTGGATTAAAATAAACCATGTCATGATTTCCCTGTCTTCCTCGTTTAAGCTTTTCCAGTATGTAATATTAGTGACATGAATAAATTTGGCAAAACAAGCTTTTCGAAATGCTAACATTCGATTTTGATAATCTTTGTTTTCTTTTTTTACAGCATCTATAATTTTGTCCAGTTGATAATGAATCATTTGAATTTCATTCGCATAATTTCCGGGAACCATATACGGTCTTGCCAAATAAAATTCCGTACCAAAATAAGAATTCCCGTCTTCATCCAGAATATTAAATCCTCTTGAAATAACAATCAGCGGAACCACCAAAATATCCGCATAATTACTCAGAACCGGAAATCTTTCAATATCTTTACGATAGACCATATAATTTTTCTTTTCTGCCCCATCTTCATTCACAAAATAAGCATTAAAATTATGATATCTGAGCTTTGCACACACTGCTTCTGCTTCCTGATAACTTCCGCAAATAATCATAATCTTCCGATATTGACTTTTGGAAAGGCAAGCACGAAGGTATCTGCTAACTTATCTATCATTTTTTTAAGATTTTCTTTTCTCTGTCTTTCATTCGTTCCGGAAATACGGATATAAGATTTTCCATCTGCTAAGGGCTTAAATTTCATATAAATTTTCCCTTCCGGTTTTCCATACAGAATGGCATCCGGTTTTTTCGCAATATGATAATGCGCAGATTTCGGCGCTAAACTTGTCCCTGACAGACATAAAATGCCTGGACCCTTCTTCCCAAGTTCTTCTTTAGCCCCTGACCAATTCAACAGCATCTCTCTTCCTACACCTACATAACGGAGTGCATCAATATAAAGCAGATGATCCTTGAATTCCAATTTATAGCCAAGCAGCATACCAAAACATGGTTCCGTAACCAGGTGGCGCATTTGTTCTCTAATTCCGGCAAACATACGTACACTTTTACTGTAACCTTCCATTTCAAAATATACGGAGCTATATAATCGAACTAATCTTTTCAGCATTACATCAAACGGAACCAGCAACATAAGTAATATATATCGTTGGAACTGAAGTTCCTTATTTTTAATGTCAGAAGCATACGTTACACCATATCTTTTTAGTAAAGCTAAACTATTTTCTTCAATTTTCTTCTCTGCATAGCTACCCGTCCAGTGGAAATCAAACAGAAAATCCAACATAGTTTTATCTCATTGCTTAGCTGCTCCTCTGTTATTCCATACATTCCCTCTGTTAGTTTTACATACTCCAAAAGAAGTTTTTCAAAAGATGTTTCCTTTCCATCGATGAGGACTTTTTCATAAGAAAATCCTTTCAAAACTTTATCCCGCAAAACATTGATCAAAATATTTTTGTTATTATAATGTTCAATAATATCGTGATATTTAATAAAAATCCGTTCCATGAGGGTCAAATGAGATTTCATTCGTTCGAAGTCCTGTTTAAAATTGTATAAATCATTTTTAATCACACTACAACCTTCAACTTTTTTATATAGCTTTTCTATTTCTACAAGAATAGACTCCTGTTCCCGGTTAATATGCTCTGTTACCATTAAAGAACGTTCAAAATCTTGTTGAATGTCATCTGCCTCATCTACAATAATAAGATCCATAAGATCATATAAAAGTTCGTACATGCTCCGATTATAATTATCTATTGGTTTTTCAACTTTACTCCTTGCGATCGCCTGTGGCGTAATTAAAATAATGTCCGCATCTATCAGTCTCGTATACGGAACTGATGTCCACATGCACCAAAAAAGGGACAGACAACCGGAACTGATTGCTCATTCAAGAGCCGGTTGCATGGATATTTTTCAGTTTCATCCCCTGCAACTGCTTTTAAAATACAATTTCCGGACAAAATAGCTATTTCATCAGAGTTTTTTATTTCACGAATTCCTCTGCAAGCCGCAAGATACTCTCGTAAATAGATTTCTTCACTTGAAGTACTGATAAATGGTATTGCCTGTATTCCACACTGTTTTAACAACATCCATAATTCAAGCAATTTTGAAATTGAATTTTCTACAACTGCTATTTTTAAATGTTCATTTTTCACCGCATCATAGATTAAAGCCTGTTTTAAAGTTGACTTTCCGGAGCCTAAAGTCCCTACAACGTGGCGTAAACCATCCAGTTTTAACTCATCTCCATCCAAAATTTCAAGCTGAATGGATGGTCTATGTGAAAATATTCCCCCCATTTCTGCCAAAATCATATTCCAATCTTTATCTTGCCGGATTGTATAGATTTTCTTTTCTCTATAAGCAGGAAGCGTAGCTAATTCATCTGACGAACTTTCTACATTCAGCTCAAAGGCCTCTTGATTTCTATAAAAGATTTTTTCACAATAAACCTCTTTTTTTATTTCTTCTTCATCCGGAAGAGAATTTAAAAAATTTCGAAATAACAAAAATCTCTCCACAGAAACCTGGCAAGATGGGTTGATACGAATATGTCCTTCTTCTATCGTAAATATACGTTCACGTTCCATATGTGTCATGTAGTCATCCAAATCCCTGTTCCAGTAAAAACGGCTGCCATAAGAATGCCAGTACTTTCTCACCATATAAAGCCATCTCTGATGCTCTGCTGTAACCCTTTTTTCAGACAAACGCAGATAATATTTATTAAAAACGCTCCACCCCTCTTTTGCTTCTATATCCTCTCCTATGGAATGGATAACATATAAGCATACTTCTATTGCTATCTGACTTGTCCTTTTATAAAAAGGCAAGACTTCTTTGAGTTCTTTATATAATTCACGATAACGGCTCATCCTGACACCTCCATTCGCTATTCAACATAACAGGCAATCGTGCCTCCCGAATAACACGAATATCCATTCCGGCTTCTGTTAGATAGCTGCGTAGCTGTTCTATATAACTAAGGTTTCTGTTCGTCTGCGTATAAATGGAAATCCGATGCTCTGGAATAACAAGATAAACGGGGTTCTCTTTTGAATAGAATAATTTCGATAAATCACTGGTTTCTGTAAGTGTCTTAAAAAGTCTTAACGGATTTTTTACATCCTTAATATCCAGATATACCGCCTTTCCATTTTTCTGAACATCAATATCATATCGGTCACATGTGGATATAAAAAAACATGGTCCGCGCCATAAAGGTCTTTCAATTTTTGATAAATTTTTCTTTCCGCAATCCCCGGAGACAGACAAAATCGATAAATACCGGGAAGCAACTCCATTGCCTTTCCTTGAAGTTTTATAGTTTTAGGTTCTAATTTTTCTTTTTGAATGTACCAGTTGCAAACTTCGTTATCGCAAATATTTTCGCGTTTTTCCATAATCGGTTTTCCGCACACCGGACATACTTCTACGTCCTTGCCATAATGTTTTTTACATGAAAAAGATTTTTTTAATATTTGGACGATTTCCGCAGGCACATTTAAGTTAGCTATATCATATTCCATAGAAATGGAATCTCTAAATTCTGTTTCTAATAAAAACAACCGAAATCGCACATACTCTTCCTCACATTCCTTAATGTAAATCCACGTATCTTCAGATTTTTCTTCTTCCAGCTTCTTGAAGTTTTCACGAAAAACCGTATTCCGTTTCCAACATTGCATTCTGCTGGATTTCCTCTAGATTTTCCTCTTGAATAATTCTTCAACTTCTTTGTTGACTATTCCTGCATCGTAAAAAGGCTCCACCGATTTGATGCAAGTAATATAGTCGCATAACGGTCTTTCCTCCAGAAATTGATAATATTCACATAAGTTTGAAGGAATTTCTTGTATTCCGTTCTCATACAAATATCTGGTAAGCGCTTGTAACGCACTCATTGCCTTTTTTACCTGCTCTCTCACATCCTTTCTCTGCTTAATTTCCGTACTTTGCTTTAATAAATATAACAGGCTCATTTCATCCATTAAACGTCTATCCTCCTTTCAGCCTAGCGTAGAAAATTGTTGGGTTCTCTAACTATAATCTATTTCACTATAATAATCCATTTGTATTTTTCACAATATTCAGAATACAAATATAGTAATTTTTATGTTTCAGAATATAAAAAGCCAAAGTATTTCTACCTTGACTTTTCATCTTTACCTGTCACATTTAAAGCATCTAAAGGTGTCGGCCAATAAATTATCCCTGTTTTTCAGAAAAATCAACAGGAGACGGAGCTTTTTTTATTTTTGTATCGTTTTTCTGACTTTTTCCCCGAAACATAGAAAAAGTGCAAACCTTTTGAAATTTGCACTTTTTCCAATCTGCCATTTTCCTTATAAATCCGTTCTAAAAAGTTCAAACTTTTTTGTCAGTGAACAATTTTACATTACATTCTGCGGTTTCCCATTTTCCCATGCTCTCACATTTTCAAATGCAATATGCGCACGCTTCACCATAGCTTCTTTTGTAGCAAATGCCACATGTGGTGTCACCAAAATATTTTTTGCATGAAACAGAGGATGCGATGCTTCTACCGGTGGCTCTTTTTCAAATACATCCACACAAGCTCCTGCAATTTTTCCTTCATTCAGCGCCTCTGCCAAAGCTTCACTGTCCACCACCGGACCCCTTGCGGTATTGATGAGCACAGCATTTTCCTTCATCAATGCTAATTTTCCTTTATCTATCAGATGTGTTGTTTCCTTATTTAAAGGTACGTGCAGAGAAACAATATCACAGGCAGATAAAAGCTCTTCCATTGATACAAATTGAGCGCCTTCTATCTCTTTCTCTGTTCTGCTGTATATATAAACTTCACACCCAAAGGCTTTTGCAATGCGGCTACTCTTGTACCGATTGCGCCTGCACCGATTACACCAAATTTCTTAGCCTCCAGCTCAAAGCCTACTAAACCGTCTTTTGTTCCTTGGTTTCTCACAGCAGTATCACACTGTGCAAGTCTGCGGTAAAGAGAAATCAGCATACCAAAGACTAAGTCAGATACAGCTGCCGTAGAATAACCTGCACAATTACATACACAAATTCCCTTTTCCTTACATAAATCCAAAGGAATATGATCCACACCTGTAAAAGCAACTGATAAAAGTTTTAATTTTTCACAACCTTCTATCACTTCTTCATTTAAAGGAAGATTTGCCACCACGAGAATATCTGCATCTTTTCCTCTTTCAATCAAAGTTTCGGTGTCTGTGACTCTTGTATCATAATATACAATTTCTACATCTTTTGAGAGCTTTTCTTCTGCAATTTTTAAAAGCTGCTCTTTTCCACACCTAATGGTTCAATAATTACTAATTTCACAAAATCACCTCTTAAATCTGTGTTTCTACAAAAATGTCATACAGCGCTTTAATTGCCACTTCAAAGTCTTCATTTTTCACACCCACAATGATATTTAACTCACTGGAGCCCTGATCAATCATTTTAACATTAACATCAGCATGTGCCAGCGCAGCAAAAATTCTTGCGGCAGTACCACGATTTGAACGCATGCCCCTACCAACCACAGCAATCAAAGCCAAGTCTGACTCTAATTCCATGTAATCCGGATTTACAGTTCTATGTACGCCTGCAATTACCTGCTGCTCTTTTTCCGCAAACTCATCCTGATGGATAAATACCGTCATAGTATCAATTCCTGATGGAATATGTTCAAAAGAAATCCCCTGTTCTTCTAACACCTGCAATACCTTTCTTCCGAAACCGATTTCTGCATTCATCATGGATTTTCAATAAACAGAGAACAGAAACCTTTTTTCCCTGCAATACCGGTAATGGTATACAATGGCTTTTTACAGGTATCCTCTACAATCATTGTTCCTTCTGCTTCCGGTTCATTGGTATTTTTAATGTTAATCGGAATACCTGCTTTTCTTACAGGGAAAATAGCATCCTCGTGAAGCACAGTAGCGCCCATGTAAGAAAGCTCACGGAGTTCACGATAAGTAATGGTATCAATGGACTTTGGGTTTGGGATAATTCTGGGGTCTGTTACCATAACTCCTGAAACATCTGTCCAGTTTTCATACAAGTCTACATCTAAAGCTCCTGCAAGAATAGAGCCGGTAATATCAGAACCTCCTCTGGAAAAGGTTTTAATTTCTCCGTTTTCTTTTGCTCCATAAAATCCCGGTACAACTGCCCGTTCTATATTATTTAATTTCTTGGCAACCAAAAGCTCTGTAATTCCTGCATCAAACTGTCCGTTTCCGTCAAAACGAATGATTTCCGCCGGGTCCACAAATTCATAGCCCAAATATGCCGCCATAATTTTTCCGTTTAAATATTCCCCTCTGGATGCGGCATATTCTTTCCCAATCTGATTTTTAAGTTCTCTTTTACTTCCTCAAATTCCTTTTCCAATGACAGAGAAATCTGTAAGCCATCAATAATTTGCTGATAGCGAGCTTTGATTTCTTCTAAAATCTTTTGAAATTTCCCCTCATCGTCTGCTGCCTCATAACAGGCATAAAGTAAATCCGTAACCTTTGTATCCTCTGAAAAACGTTTTCCGGGTGCAGACGGAACAACGTATCTTCTGCTTTCATCTGCACGAATAATTTTTCCTACTTTTTCAAACTGTTCTGCACTGGCAAGAGAACTCCCACCGAATTTCACAACTTTTTTCATTCCATATCCTCCCTGAGCGTCTTTTCTTCTGCATAGGCAGTGCAATCCTTGCGGAACGTTATTTATTTCATAGGACGCAATTTCCTATGGAATAAATAATAGCCTTTCATGTATAAAATGTCTAGCCTTTTCTAATTTTTTCCTTTTCCTTTATCCGATAAAAGCAGTCCTGCAAAGACCAAACCTGCTCCAATTACCGATATCACTGTTATTTTTTCTCCTAAAATAATCGCAGAGGCAAGAATTGTAACAACCGGAGAAAGGTATAAATACACAGCGGTACGTACTGCTCCCAAAAGCTTTACCGCCAAATTCCATGTCACAAAGCAAAGAGCAGAAGCCCCTACTCCTAAAAACAGCATATTTCCCAAATAAATCGGATTACTAAACCGCTCCAATTTCCATTCAAATCCCATAAGAAATACAGGAATAATCATAAACAAAATGCCATAAAAGAAAATATGGCGGGTACTCTGAATGATAGAAATTCCGAAAGAACCGATTTTTTCACCAATACAGAATAGCATGCCCACACAAAAGCAGCCAGAAATGCCAGAATATCCCCCTTAGGATTTAAAGAAAAAGCGCTGCTTCCATGTATGCTAATCAGAATAATTCCGGTAATACTGGTAAGAAACCCCACAAAAAATCCTGTTTTCAGCTTCTCCTCTTTCAAAAACATTCTTCCCAAAATTGCGGTAAAGAAAGGCGCCGTAGCATGATAATTCCCACATTAGACGCATAAGTATACGTCAATGCGATATTTTCCAAAAGGAAATAAAAAGTTACCCCTGTAAGCCCTGCGCCAATAAAATACAACTCCTGCTTTTTATTACTGACAGACAAGCCCTGACGGTTCATAAGCAAAAGCAAAAAATAACCAATTAAAAACCGCATAAATAAAATTTCAATCGGTGTAAATGCCTTTAACAAAACCTTTGTGGCAATAAACGTTGTTCCCCAGACACAAATGGTGAACAATGCCAGCAAATGTCCTTTTGCATTCTCTTTCATAAGCTCCTCCTATTATTTCTGTTACAGAAAAACCGGCAGACTCTGCATCCAGATGACTGCCGGTAAACTTTATTTATTTCTGTTTCCCCTGTACTTTTCTTCACAATATTTGCAGCGATATATTTCCTTCTCCGGATCTGCCAGAATAAATACATGATCCAGCTCCTGCTCAATAGAAGTAATACAACGTGGGTTTTTACAGCGGATTACATTCCGGATTTCTTTTGGGAGAGAAAGGTCTTTCTTCTCTACAATTTCTCCGTCTTTAATAATATTTACCGTAATATTATGGTCGATAAATCCCAGAATATCTAAATTTAATGAGTCAATGGGACATTCTACTTTAATAATGTCCTTGCGTCCCATTTTATCACTTCTGGCATTTTTAATAATTGCCACACAGCAGTCCAGCTTATCTAACTTTAAGTCATGATAAATTGTCATGCTTTTTCCTGCTTTAATATGGTCTAAAACCACACCTTCACTTAAACGGCCTACATTTAACATAAGTCTACCCCCAATCCTAACAAGCTTAAAATCAATGCCATTCTTACATAAACACCGTACTGTACCTGTTTGAAATAAGCTGCTCTTGGGTCTGCATCTACTTCTACGGAAATTTCATTTACTCTTGGTAATGGATGAAGCACCAGCATATCCTCTCTTGCCAGCGCCATTTTCGCTTTATCTAAGATATAGAAATCTTTCATTCGTACATAATCTTCTTCGTTGAAGAAACGTTCTCTCTGCACACGTGTCATATACAGAAGGTCAAGACTCGGCATTGCCTCTTCCAAACGCTCTACTTCAATAAACTCATGACCGCTGGCTTTTAAAACGTCTTCACGAATATAATCCGGAATACGAAGCTCTTCCGGAGAAATCAAAACAAATTTCACACCCTCGTAGCGTACCAGCGCTTCAATTAAAGAATGTACTGTTCTTCCGAACTTTAAGTCACCGCAAAGACCAATGGTAATATTGTCCAGTCTTCCTTTTAAAGAGCGGATTGTAAGTAAATCTGTAAGTGTCTGTGTAGGATGCTGATGTCCTCCGTCACCTGCATTGATAACAGGAATTTCAGATGCCATAGACGCAACTAACGGCGCACCTTCTTTTGGATGACGCATAGCACAGATATCTGCATAGCAAGACACAGTACGCACAGTATCTGCCACACTTTCGCCCTTTGCGGCAGAGCTTGAGTTTGCGCTGGAAAATCCTAAAACTTTTCCTCCCAGACGCATCATGGCAGACTCAAAACTTAAACGTGTTCTTGTACTTGGTTCATAAAACAAGGTTGCTAAGATTTTCCCATCACATTTATGGGCATATTTCTCTGGATTTTTTTCAATATCGTTAGCAAGGTCTAAAACCTTCGCCAATTCCTCCACGGACAAATCCAACGGACTCATTAAGTGTCTCATAGATTACCTCCTATGTGTTCTCAAACTTTATCATCACGTACTATCATATAACAGTTACTTCTGCATTTCAAGAATTTTTCATAGATTATTCCAACCAAAAACCATACCGGCGCATAGTCCAGCCGAATAACGCCTTTATACTGAAAAGGACTACTGCTGTAATCCCACGGACACACATTATAATGCTTTAAAAACATGCCGGAAAGATACTCCACCGTAAAAATCCCCGTCATGTAAATACTTCCTCGCAAGACCAACGGCAAATCCTGTATTTTCTTTGAAACAGGTCCGATACACGCTGCCATTCCGTATATGGGAAACATCCATAAAGAGGAATAGCCGGTAAGCTTCCAATTTTCACTACCCAGAGCATGCAGACCTGTCCAGAAAATTTCCATTCCCCATCCCAATACTCCGCATTTCAAAAAATCACCCTTCATACTCGTTTTCTCCTTGCATTTACTTTCCTTATATTATGGAATGGAAATGCCATTTTTATACAAAAAACTTGCACAGTTTAAATTGGCGGTGTATCATAGTGCACATAGACTATGGATTTAGAAGGATTTCTATATGATGCCGGATTTACAGGATTTAAGAAAAGAAATAGATGCTATTGATAATCAAATGACTTCCCTGTTCGAAAAAAGGATGGAAATTGCCGAGCAGGTAGCACGATTTAAAATTGAAAATGAAAAACCGGTTTTTGACCGTACCAGAGAATTGGAAAAATTAAAATCAGTCTCTCAAAAAACGCACAGTAATTTTAACCGCTGCGGCATTCAGGAGCTATATCAGCAGATTATGTCCATCAGCAGAAAACGCCAATATCAGCTTCTTCAGGAACACGGAATATCTCAAAAAAGCCTTTTTACTCCTGTGGATAACTTGGAAAAAGAAAATGTAACAGTTGTGTTTCAAGGAGTGGAAGGCGCATACAGTCATGCTGCCATGTGTCGTTTCTTTGGCAATTCTATTCAAAGCTACCATGTAGACACATGGAAAGATGCTATGGAAGAAATTAAACACGGCCGTGCACGCTATGCCGTACTGCCTATTGAGAACTCAACTGCCGGAATTGTACAGGACAATTATGATTTACTTACCGCTTACGACCATGTTATCGTAGGAGAACAGATTATCCCATGCCAGCATGTTCTTGCGGGTATACCGGGAAGCACTCTTTCCGACATTCAGCATGTATATTCTCACCCGCAAGCTTTAATGCAGTGTCGGGAATTTCTGGACAGCAACGAAAATTGGTGTACCCATGATTTTAGTAATACTGCTGCCGCAGCAAAAAAAGTCGCATTGGAAAAGGATAAAACACAGGCAGCTATTGCAAGCCCTTATGCTGCTGAATATTTTGGACTTTCTGTTTTAAAAGAAGGTATTTTCTCTAATCCGGAAAATTCTACCCGTTTCATTATTGTTACAAAGGATAAAATATACCAAAAAGCTGCCCATAAAATCAGCGTCAGCTATGAACTGCCTCACGAAAGCGGAAGTCTGTATAACAGCCTGTCCCATTTTATTTACAATGGTTTAAACATGACCAAAATTGAGTCTCGACCTATTGCCAACCGTAACTGGGAATACCGTTTTTTCGTAGATTTTGAAGGAAATTTAAGCGACAGCGCTGTTAAAAATGCTTTATGCGGTCTGAGCTTTGAAGTACAAAACCTCCGTATACACGGAAATTATTGAAAGGAGCTGCCCTATGTTTCACATTGATGAATGTATTTTATACAGAAACTTTCCTCACGGAGATATTTTAAAGGATATGACAGATGCCCTGTCTATCTGCTGTAAAGAACCGGAAGCGCCGGAAAAATCAAAACCTCTTTTTTACAGCTGCATGAACCGTTTAGTGGAAATGGCAAATGACTATGGTTTTCGAGGAGATTTATGGAACCATTACCTTACCTGGCTTTTAGTCAATCACGAAAATGCTTTCAGCGTTTCCTGTGAAATAACAGGACTGACACATAGTCCTTCCTTAAATGCTCTGGCTCTCCATGACTTTGCGATTTTTAAGGATTTATTTCATCTGGATTTTTCTGCTTTTGAAAGCTTTTACGGAACGTCCTCCTGCTGTAATTTAATCAGTAATTACCAAACAGAACATCAGAGAGGATTATATGTAAATGAACGCATTTCCGGTCGGCTTTCTGCTTTGAGCAGCCTTTTGGAAAATTCTGCTTCTCCGGAAGAATTTATGGAACATATTGTTGATTTTTATAAGGATTTCGGAGTAGGTAAATTAGGACTTCACAAAGCCTTTCGTCTGGAGCATAAAAATCCTGCTCAGACAACAGAAATCATTCCGATTACCAGAGTTGCCCATGTAAAATTGGATGATTTAGTCGGATACGAATTAGAAAAGAAAAAGCTGACGGATAATACAGAAGCTTTTCTGGCAGGAAAGCCCGCCAATAACTGTCTCCTCTTCGGTGATGCAGGAACCGGAAAGTCTACCTGCATTAAAGCAATTCTAAACCAATATTATGAAAAGGGACTTCGTATTATCGAGGTATATAAGCATCAGTTTCAGGATTTAAATGATGTAATTGCTCAAATTAAAAATCGAAATTATAAATTTATTATCTATATGGATGACCTGTCCTTCGAGGATTTTGAAATCGAATACAAATACTTAAAGGCCGTTATCGAAGGCGGATTAGAGAAAAAGCCTAACAATGTGTTGATTTATGCCACCTCAAACCGTAGACATCTCATTCGAGAAAGCTTTCGTGATAAAAATGAACGTGACGATGATTTACACACCAATGATACCGTACAGGAAAAACTGTCCTTGGTTTCACGCTTTGGTATTACTATTTATTTTGGCTCACCGGAGAAAAAAGAATTTCAGAATATTGTGCTTGCTCTGGCTAAGCGAAATGAAATCAATATGCCGGAAGATGAAATCTTGGCAAAAGCGAATATTTGGGAATTGCAGCATGGCGGTCTTTCCGGACGAACTGCGCAGCAGTTTATCGACTATTTAAAAGGAACCTTATATTCTTAAAACCATTTATAAAAGAAATTGTGGCAGAAAATAGGTATATCTCATTAATACTTGCTTTTCTGCCACAATTTTTATCTTAACGTTATTTTCTATAAGAAGCTGCCCCATTTATTCCGTTCTTTTAAAAGCTCCTGTGTAATATGTATTTCCTTGTTATCTACGTCTCTTGCATCATATTTATGTTCCCGAAACATACTCATGAAAAAAGTCATAAATAACAGATAAGCCACATAACCTACCCATATCCAAAAATTTGTCTGCAAAGCATTGAAAGAAGACAGAATACAAATTGATATAGGAAATACAACTGCCACTGCAATAAGGCACATCTTTATTATTCGAAGTTTCTTTGTTTTCATGCTAATCACGCTCCTTTTTCAGATAACACGGGTTTCTTGCTGATTTCATTATAACATTACAAGAAGCGTTACTTTTCTTTTTTATTTTATCTCAGATGAATAATATGGAATACACAAATATGCACCTTCATAAATCAAGTCTTCTGTTAAATGATTGATTTCTTTTACTTCTTTAATATAATCTTCCACGGACGCATATTCTTCAGACATATATTCTTCTGCTATCTCCCATAGACTGCTTCCCGGTTCAATTTCCACGCTGGTATAATATTTGTGGCGAATAGAATTGGGCGTTCCTGCATTTGCTGTATTTGATGTCTGAAATAAAAGGAATATAAGAAATCCGATTATAAAAACTGCAATAAAAAATCCTTTTATTCCTACTTTCTCTTTTCCTATTCTTCTATTCATAATATAATCCTCCTAATCCGTAATGATTACGAACATTTGTTTGTTGTGAGCTTATAATACTACAAGAACATACGTTTGTCAACACTTTTCTCGAACAAATATTCGATAAATTATCGAACACGTATTCCGAATATTTGTTTGCATTATCAAAAAATATGTGGTATGATGATTACAGAATAATACATTTTTTTCTTCAAAATGTATTCTGGAGGTAGAACGTATGGAATATGGAAAGATTACTCAAAAACAATCTGAAATTTTAGAATATATGAAAAATGAAATTTTAAACCGGGGATTTCCCCCTTCTGTAAGAGAAATTGGTGAAGCAGTTCATTTAAAATCTACTTCATCTGTACATTCTCATTTAGAAACTCTGGAAAAAAACGGTTATATCCGCAGAGACCCTACCAAACCAAGGGCTATTGAAATTGTAGATGATAACTTTAATCTGGTACGCCGTGAGACAGTAAACGTTCCGATTATCGGAAAGGTTTCTGCCGGTCAGCCGCTTTTGGCAGTGGAAAACATTGATGGATATTTTCCCATCCCTTCTGAGTATATGCCAAATAACAAAACTTTCATGTTGGTTGTTCAGGGAGACAGTATGATTAACGCCGGTATTTTTAACGGCGATTATGTGATTGTGGAACAGCAGCAAACTGCAGAAAACGGACAAAAAGTAGTAGCCCTTGTGGAAGACTCTGCCACTGTAAAAACCTTTTATAAAGAAGATGGGCATATCCGACTGCAACCGGAAAATGATACTATGGAACCTATTATCGTGGAACAAGATCAGTTTTTCCAGATTTTAGGAAAAGTCATTGGTGTTTTTCGCTTTATGCGTTAAATCCCAAAGTAAGTTCTTCCAAAAGCGGAGAACTTACTTTTTCTTTTCCATAATATAATTTGTCAATGCAATTCCTTTTCGAAAAACCTGCTGTTCTTTTAGCATAACATAGCCTCTTTTTTCAAAAAAGGGCTTTGCTGTAATGGACGCATGTGTCACAATTTCTGTGGTTGCTACTGCATTTTCCAGTTTTTCACAAAGCGCAGTAGCTATCCCTTTTCCCTGAGCATCCTTATGCACATAAAGTCTGTCCAGATATCCGGTCTTATCAATATCTCCGAAGCCTACAATTTTATTTCCTTCTACTGCCACAAAGCTTTCATGTGCCAAAAGAGAAGTATTCCATTGCTGTATATTCACTTCTCCTGTTGCCCATACATCTAATTGTTCTTTTGTATAATCTTTGCAATTCACATTATGAACCGTGTCATAAAAAAGCTTTGCCAACTCTTCACAGTCTTTTTCCTGATATTTTCGAATTATCACATTTATCATTTTGTTCCTCCATAAGAAAACAGAACAGCAAAATGATAAAACTCATCCTGACTGTTCTGCTTCATTCACTGTACTTAATTTAATTCTTCTCTTTCTACAATTTCTCCGTCTCTCCAAATACGTTCCAAATCATAGAATAATCGATTTTCTTCATCAAAAATGTGAATAACAACATCTCTGTAATCCATTAAAATCCAGTTAGCATTCTGATAACCTTCTAACTGTTTCGGTTCTACTCCTGCTTTTCCCAGCATTTCATTCACATTATCAGCCATTGCCTGTACCTGATTGCGGTTCATTCCGCTTGCAACGATGAAGTAATCTGCCAGTGAAGATACATTTTCAATATTGATAATCTTAATGTCCTGTGCTTTTTTATCTTCCATAGCTTCACAGGCTATACGTGCGATTTCTTTACTGTTCATGCTTGTCCAATCCTTTCTGTTTTTTTCCAAGATGCAGTGTTTCATAATAATAAAAAGCCTTCTGCGTTGCCGGGTCTATTACTTTTGTATTTCTCTCCAGATAATTCAAACTATCCTTTAAAATATAATACATACATTCATCTAAATCCATAAACGCTATTTTTCTCACCCATGACAAATGCGGCGCTTTATCTCTGCCCGGTTCAATGTAATCGGCAATATACACAATTTTTTCCAAGGTTGTCATGTTCTCTTTTCCCGTTGTATGCCAGCGAATAGCAGAAAGCACTTCATCATCTGATACCTTGTACTGCTCTTTGGCAATATGTGCTCCCAGCTTTGCATGAATTAAAAATGTATTCTGCTTTTCAGATGGTGAAAGTTCTATCCCATTTTTCATACAAAGCTTCATCTTTTTCTTATTGGAAATACATTTTGCACAATCATGAAGAAGACCGGCAATCTGAGCCTGTTCCATATCTGCTCCATGTGCCATAGCCAGCGCAGACGCTGTATACATAACACCCAGCGTATGAAGCAAACGGTCTTTGTCCAAATATTTCTTCAGTTTTTTTTCAATTTCGGCAAAATCATATTTCATCTTTATCACAATCCTTATATATATTATTTTCTCTGATGTAAGCGGCAACCTCATCAGGTACATAATAAATAATGGGGTTTCCCTCAGCAATTCGAGCACGAAGCTCTTTCGAAGCAATATCTATGGTAGGGGAATTCATTTTTCAATTCTGCCATGATATTTCTCTTCCAAAAAGGAAATTCTGTTGTTTAAACGCTCATGGCTTGTATGGTCTCGAGTTGCCACGAGAACCGTACATGCTTGTAAAATCCTTCCGGGCTCTTTCCATTCTTCAAAATCATACAAAGAGTCCGCTCCCAGAATAAAATAATAATCTGTATCCGGATTTTGCTTCTTTAATTCCTCCAGCGTTTTGTAAGTATAGGTATAAGTGGTTTTGTCCATTTCCACCAAGGATAGTTCAAAATGAGGATTTGATGCAATGGCTCTTTTTACCATTTCCACCCGCTGCTGATTGCTGGCTCCATCTTTACGGTTCTTCTTATGAGGCGGATTACCGGCCGGCATAAATAATACTTTATCTAGCTGAAACTGCTCATAAGCAATTTCTCCTAAAATCAAATGCCCTATATGAATAGGATCAAATGTCCCTCCCATAATTCCGATTTTTTCCTGTTCTCCCACATAACCAACCCTCTTTTAATATTCTTTTTTATGGAAGGAAAATTTTCTTTTTATTATCTTTTCCTTCTTTATATAAAACAATTTTCTTGCCAATAACCTGTACAACCTGAGAACGTGTACGCTCTGCCAAAACTGCTGCAATTTCCTTCGGGTCATCCATACAATTCTGGAGTACACTGATTTTTATCAGCTCTCTTGCTTCTAAAGCCTCTGCCACTGCTGCTGTATTTTCCGGTGTCAGGCTGGATTTTCCAATCTGAAAATCGGTTCCATTGTCATAGCAAGACCTTTTAAATAAGCTCTTTGTTTGCTTGTCATTTTTCTCTCCTGTTTCTATTACTTATAGTAATCAAAGTCAAAACCGTACATCCGAACAGTATCGCCTTCTTCAATACCTGCTTTTTCAAGATCCTCCAAAATTCCGCTTTCTTTCAGGAATTTCTGGAAGAATAAAAATCCCTTTTCGGAATCCAGATTTGTATAACCAAGCATTTTTTCAATCTTCGGTCCTTCGATAATGAATACATGCTCGTCATCTTCGTCACGGGCAACTGTATATGGCAGATTTTCTGTAATCAACACATCTTCCGGGAAGAATTCCTGTTCAAAATAACCGGTTCTTTATCAATGGTATCTAACAACTGTTTAACATAATAACAAAAGTTCTTTTAAAACCTTTTCCGCTTACAGCAGA
>ENA-OQIC01000434-OQIC01000434.1-human-gut-metagenome-genome-assembly--contig:-NODE-434-length-18858-cov-2.427420_pt1 | contig 18858 bp, 25 predicted proteins | sample MGYA00242572_ERZ504736 | MGnify/ENA primary metagenome ERZ504736 (study PRJEB26092, sample SAMD00036201) | human gut metagenome | host: Homo sapiens | study: EMG produced TPA metagenomics assembly of... | reverse complement strand
AGAGTATTGTAGAGCGGTTGGGTGGTCGGATTGAAGTGGAATCCGAGCTTGGGCAGGGGAGTACTTTCATTCTTTATTTGCCCAATAGGCAAGTACAGGAAGTTGTGGTTGGCGAAAGAGAAAACGCAGCGGGTAATATGGGAGTGGAGAACCGGCAGAAGAAGATACTGATTGCGGAAGATGTGGAGTCCAGTTATCTGCAGATTAATGCCTTTCTGAAAAAAGAATATACGATTCTTTGGGTGCCTAATGGAGAAGAAGCTGTGAAGAGTTTCATACGCGAGAAGCCCGACTTGATTTTGATGGATATCCGAATGCCGGTGATGAATGGTATTCAGGCAACAGCAAAAATTCGTGCTATCTCGCAAGAGATACCGATTATAGCAATTACAGCATATGCCTTTTGTCCGGAAGGAGAGCGAGCTCTTGAAGCAGGGTGTAATGAAGTGATTGCAAAACCATATCCTCTGGAGAAGCTGAAAGAAACGATCGAAACTTATTTATAGGAGGGAGGAATAGTCGGTCTTTCAATGCAACAATTTATCATATAGTATGTTCTGTAGTAAATAATGCTATAAAGATAAATTGGATTATGAAGAAAGTAGTACTAATCGGGGCCAGCGGCTTCGTCGGTTCGGCTATTCTGAATGAAGCTTTGAACCGTGGATTCCATGTGACGGCGGTAGTTCGTCATCCTGAAAAGATCAAGATAGAGAATGAAAATCTGGAAGTGAAGAGAGCTGATGTTTCTTCATTGGATGAAGTCTGTAAGGTTTGTAAAGGTGCTGATGCCGTGATCAGTGCTTTCAACCCGGGGTGGAATAATCCCGATATATACAAGGAAACCATTGAGGTTTATCTGACGATTATCGACGGTGTAAAAAAGGCTGGAGTTAATCGTTTTTTGATGGTGGGTGGTGCCGGTTCACTGTTTATTGCTCCCGGCATCCGACTGGTCGATTCGGGAGAAGTTCCCGAAAGATATTGCCTGGTGTGAGAGCCTTGAGTGATTTTATCTTGATTTTCTGAAGAAAGAAAAAGAGGTTGACTGGGTTTTCTTCTCGCCGGCGGCAGATATGGCTCCTGGAGTACGTACAGGCAGATATCGCCTGGGGAAAGATGAGATGATTGTGGATATGGTAGGTAACAGTCATATATCTGTGGAAGATTATGCGGCTGCCATGATTGATGAGCTTGAGAAGCCGGAGCATCATTAGGAGCGTTTCACCATAGGGTACTGAGCGGACGGTATTTTTCAAGGAAATTGAGATATAGCTTTGCACATCCCCGGGCATCGGAAAGTGCTTCGTGGTGTTTAAGTTCGATGCCTTCCCGTTCGCAACAGGCGCTTAGGTTGACCGGCTTGTATCCTAAAGAACGATAGATGCGGCAGGTACATTCCCAACGTTCCGGAAGCGATAACTCATCATAATCCAGTCCGTACATCCGCATGGTATTCTTCAGTACATTGCGGTCGAATTGTTCATTGTGCGCAACTACTACGTTGCCTTGTAAACGCTTTTTGACTTCGGGATAGATGGCATGAAATCCCGGGAGTGACTCTGTCATTCCCGGCGTTATTCCATGTACAAGCATATTTGCACGCCAATATTCATTCTCCGGTGGTTGAATCAGGCTGTAATATTCGTCTGTATCTCTCCGTCTGTAACGGTAACGATACCTACCGCACAAGCACTTTCCATGTATCCTGTGGCGGTTTCAAAGTCAATGGCGGCAAATGATAAATTCATCAGATTCGATCGAGAACAGTTTTAATTAATGTATCGATGGTATTCTTATAGCCTGTGTTCGCTTCTTTGATCAAGCGGTTAGCTATAACCATACAAACGGTCATGGCTTTGTGTCCCATCAGCTTGCTGAGGCCGGCAAGGGCGGAACTCTCCATTTCGAAGTTGGTTATCTTGTAACCTTTATATTCAAACTTTTCGATTTTATCATTCTGCTTAGGGTCCGCCAAGGGAACACGGAGTTCGCGTCCTTGCGGTCCGAAGAAACCACCGGCTGCAATAGTAACACCGCGCACCATATCTTCTTGCGCAATACGGTCTATTAATTCTGCATTGGCATCAATAACATAAGGTGCGGGAGCACACATGTTACCGGACCAACCCATGTGATTCATAAATGCCCGTTCAAAGGGAAGGTCACAAACAGCATTGCGTCCGGCATAGAAGTTCAACAGTCCGTCAAAGCCGATTGACTTTTCAGAACAGACGAATGTGCCGACCGGTGTGTTGGGTTGCAATCCTCCGCATGTACCGATGCGAACTAACTCTAAAGAGCGGAGGTGCTCTTTTTCTTCCCGAGTCTGGAAGTCGATATTTGCCAAAGCATCCAGTTCATTGACTACGATATCGATATTGTCACAACCGATACCGGTAGAAACGACAGTTATCCGTTTGCCTTTATAAGTTCCGGTAACCGTTTTAAATTCGCGGCTTTCCACTTCACATTCTTTATTTTCGAAGTGAGAAGCTACGAGTGCCACCCGTCCGGGATCACCTACCAATATTACTTTGTCTGCCAACCATTCCGGCTTTACATGCAAATGGAATACCGAACCGTCTTCGTTGATAATTAATTCGGAGGAAGGAAAATACTTTTTCATGTTATTGAAAGGTTTTAGTTTAATAAATACGTTCACCACAAACTACATGGATTAACCGCTTGTTTCCCGAGATTGTTCTCTCCGGCGGTTATACTGCTCTCAGTTGTTTGTGGTGAAATGCTTTCTCTAATCGCTCAACGGTTTACTGGTAGCTCCACCGATAGGTTTAGCTATGTTTTCACGCATTGATGTATCAGCTTGAATATTTTTCATTTTATAATAATCCATAATACCGAGATTTCCACTACGGAAAGCTTCAGCCATGGCCTTTGGAACTTCCGCTTCTGCCTGAATTACATTAGCACGGGCCTCTTCCGCTTTGGCTTTCATTTCTTGTTCGGTAGCCACAGCCATTGCGCGGCGTTCTTCCGCTTTTGCCTGCGCGATATTCTTGTCGGCATTTGCCTGGTCTATTTGCAGGGCAGCACCAATATTCTTACCTATATCAATATCAGCGATATCAATAGAGAGAATTTCAAATGCAGTACCGGCATCGAGTCCTTTGCGCAGCACTAGTTTTGATATGGAATCAGGATTCTCAAGTACTGACTTATGGTTTTCAGAGGAACCGATTGACGAAACGATACCTTCACCTACACGTGCCAGGATTGTATCTTCGCCGGCACCACCCACCAATTGGCGAATATTGGCACGTACCGTCACACGTGCTTTGGCTATCAGCTGGATACCGTCTTTCGCAACAGCTGTTACGGGTGGTGTGTCGATAACTTTAGGATTAACCGACATCTGCACGGCTTCGAAGACATCGCGACCTGCAAGATCAATTGCAGTAGCCATTTGGAATGGAAGTTCGATATTGGCCTTCGATGCAGATACCAATGCATGGACTACCCGTTCTACGTGTCCGCCTGCCAGATAGTGTGCTTCAAGTTCATCACGGGTGATGTTGCTCAGACCTGCTTTATGTGCTTCAATCATACCCGGTACGATGATGTATGGCGGAACATTACGGATACGCATCAGAAAAAGTTGTACCAAAGAGATATTAACTCCTGATACTTTGGCTGATAGCCATAGGAAAAAAGGTACATAATGAAAGAAAAGAACCAGGAAGATAATACCTCCCGCTATCAAGAAGATAGTCAGATACATAGGTTCGACATTCATAATTGTGCTTGATTTTAAGTGAATATTAGGATTTTAATTTTTCGACAAAGATTATTCCATCAGTGATCCGATTGACAACAATCGGAGTTTTTTCATTCAGTAATCCGTCCATTGACTTGACCTCTATGATATTGCCATTGATTTCAGCATTGCCAATTTGAGCCAGTCGGGTAATCGTGATACCTGTATCGCCAACTTTTACTTTTTCGGCAGCGCTTCGGTCTATTTTGGATGTTATGTCTTTCTTCAATGCCAATTTATCCAAGGTTTTCGACCGCATGAACCAGACAAGCGAGCCGATACAGGCAATTCCCGATATAATAAGTGTTATAAACCCTGCACCTGTTCCCAGGTTAGCAAAAGCATAATAGTTTGCATAGATAATGCAGACCAAAGCTGAAATACCGGCGAGGCTGATACCCGGAATTACGAACAGTTCAACTAAAAAGAGTATTACTGCGGCGGCTATCAGTGCAATGATGATCAGTACATCCATAGTTTGTTATTTTAAGTTTTGTTTTTCTGCATTCCGGACTTCAATAGCCTGTTTATCCAGTTCTTCTGACATCTGAAGTACCCTCTTCTCAAGATCGCGGATAGCCGGTGCCATTTTACTTTGTTCGTCTTTATTAGACCGTGCGAATCCTTCACGCTGGCTCTTCAGTTTACCGGTTTGCTGGCGGTAATCTTTTTCCATCTGTTCATATTTCAGGTACAGTTGTTTGGCTTTTGGAGACTTGAAATCCGTTAAGTGATGGTAGGTAGAGTGGTCATCAATGATAAATTCAAAATCAAAGTTTTGTTCTACAGCCGGTTTATGGTTGATAACCGCTTCAAGTCGTTGACGGGCATCATCCACTATTTTAGAGTCTTTCCAAGTGCTCTCTAGAGAATGGAGCTGGGCTAGTTCAATCATTTTTTCCGGTTCCATAGCTTCGTAGTTGTAAGTTCGTTTAGAATCATTGGGTACGAATACGTAGATACAAACTTATCTTCAGGTTGATACCTGTCAGAAGCAAACCATCCTAAATTATTATATTCATCAATGACATACATGTAGTCGTTATAAGGTGAGTTGAAAGGCATACCCACGTTTTCCGGTACCAGATAGGTATCAGTATTTGTGTTATATCGGGTTACAAAAATGTCATATCCTCCCATGGAGCCATCACCATCCGAGGCATAATAAATGGTCACTCCATCCGACAGGACATACGGATAATTGGCATTTCCGGAGGCGTTGATACTTCCCGGAAGTGGTTTTCCCTGACTCCACTCGTCCAGCATCTTGGTTTTAGACAGAATATTCAGACTCTCTTCTCCCTGCTCGCTGTAGTAAATACGGTTTCCGATTTCTGTTTCGTAAACTGTTCCCGGATGATAGCCTTTCGTCTTGAAATAGTCATTGTAAGTGAAGAGCTTTCCGGATTCTTCACTGATTTTATAAGCTTTGAGGAAATTGGCTTTGTCTATTACAAAACTGTCAATAACACATACGTCTTCCACCCCTTTCAGCATGCGAAGGTTTCCTTTAGCCTTTTCTAAAAGCTGCTCGGCTTCTTCTGTCGGTTTTTTGCGTTTAGACAAGTCTGCAATGTATTCTTCGTAGCAATCTACTGCATCTTGAAAGCGGTATAAATCATTATAAGTCTGAGCCAGATATAGCTGTCCGCTCGGAATGCGTTTCTTTACTGCCGTCTCCAGGTATTTTAGGGCCTCGGCAGCATTACCTGTTTTGAGGCAACACACACCGTACCATAGGTTGTAATTACCGTTTGCCGGTTGCGATTTGACATATTTTTTGAAAAACAGGTTTGGCTTCAGCGTATTGCCCTCTGCCATACATGCCTCTTGCTTGTTCCAAAGTTTGTGCCGATAGGCTTGTCAGGAGAAAGCATAATAGAAAGAATAGGATATTTTTTTTCTTCATAAATGGTCTTGGGTTATTATTCAGAAGTTCAAAAATACAAATTAATTGGAAATAAACCTTTTTTCTCTTCTTCTATTATGTTAATTCTTCTTTAAATCATTCTTTTCTCTTACTTTTGCAGCCGATTTTCAAGAGAGTTATGGCACAGTTTACGGAAGAAGAGAAAACCATTCGGCGTATCGAAAAGCGTTTTAACAAAGGTATGGTTCAATATGGGTTGATTGAAGAGGGTGACAAAGTGCTTGTTGGCCTTTCAGGAGGAAAAGATTCCCTGGCATTAGTCGAATTGCTGGGTAAACGTTCGCATATTTTCAAACCTCGTTTTTCGGTGGTAGCTGTACATGTGGTTATGAAGAATATTCCATACCAGAGTGATTGGGACTACCTCCGTGAACATGCTGAAAAGAATGGTGTTCCTTTAGTTGTCTACGAGACTTCTTTCGACCCTTCTACCGATACGCGTAAATCACCTTGTTTTCTCTGTTCATGGAACCGGAGGAAAGCTCTGTTTACTGTTGCTAAAGAGCAGGGTTGCAATAAAATAGCCCTTGGACACCATATGGACGATATTTTGGAAACTTTATTAATGAACATTACCTATCAGGGTGCATTCAGTACAATGCCACCACGTTTGGTAATGAACAAATTTGATATGACCATTATTCGCCCGATGTGCCTGGTGCATGAAGCGGATTTGTTGGAGTTGGCGCAAATACGGGGATATCGCAAACAAGTGAAAAATTGTCCTTATGAATCCCAATCGAGCCGTAGCGATATGAAGGGGATACTCCGACAATTGGAAAAGATGAATCCGGAGGCTCGGTACAGTCTGTGGGGGAGCATGACAAATGTACAGGAAGAATTGTTACCCAAAGAAGTGGAGTTTTAATTTTGAATAAAATATGAAAGGTATTTATGCTATTTCGTTGTTGGTCGTTTCCAACATTTTTATGACATTTGCCTGGTACGGGCATTTGAAGCTACAGGAAACAAAAATAATCAGTAATTGGCCTTTGTATGGCGTGGTTTTGTTTTCATGGGTGATTGCGTTGGCTGAGTATTCTTGTCAGGTTCCTGCCAACCGGCTGGGGTTCAGCGGAAACGGAGGACCGTTTTCATTGATGCAACTTAAAATTATCCAAGAGGTGATCACACTGATTATATTTACCGTTTTTCTACCTTATTATTTAAAGGGGAGTCACTGCATTGGAATCATGTGGCAGCTTTTGTTTGCTTGATAGCAGCGGTATATTTCGTGTTTATGAGGTAGGCGGTTTGTGCCGGTATGGGGTGTCAAAAGCATTTGGTTTGATATGCAGATAGATGTATCTGTTATCCTATCCGTTTATACCATTTAAAGCAGTTTGTTTTTCTTAGTATCTTTAGTGAAAATGGTAGGGAGCTTATCTTGGACCACATATCCGGGTATGTGGGTTCGTGAACCTGCGTACCCGAGCTGAGATAAAGATGCTTTAAAAAGAGATAATATGCTTATTGATAATGCGTTATTCTTGCTTCGGAATCAACTTGCTTTCTTGGTAATTTCTGTGCCGGTCATTCTGAATATCTGCTCCCATGGGGCCGGTTATGGGAGCAGGTATTCACGCTATTTGTCAAGATATTGCTTCATGTTCTTTGTAAAATAGCTTTTCACCTCCCCTTTTTCATCACTGTAGATAAAATAAGCACCTATGTTGGGGTGTGATTTTGTAAAAGCTTCCGCTTCATCCAGCCCCATTACCATAAAAGCTGTGGCTAATGCGTCGGCAGTCATACAATCGTCGGCAACTACGGTTGCTGAAAGAATATTATGTTGAACCGATATCCGGTACGTGGGTCGATGGTGTGGGCATACTTTTTGCCATCTTTGTAGTAAAAGTTGCGATAGTTTCCGGAAGTTGCTATACCTACATTGGTCAGTTTTAATGTTGTTTGTATCTCTTGGTTAAGCGACAAGGAATCGTCTACAGGCTTGTTTATGCCGATTCTCCATGCTTCCTCTTTGGGATTCACCCCTTTTACCACCAGTTCGCCACCTATATCTACCATATAGTTTTTGATACCTTTGCTATCCAAATACCGGGCTACTACATCTACGGAATATCCTTTGGCTACAGCACTACAACTTAGCATCACCCGAGGGTCTTCTTTGATCACTTTGCCGTTTTCCAGTTTAACTTTTTGGTATCCTGTGATTTGGAGTAGACTATCTATCATGATCGAGTCGGGGAAGGCTCCTTTTTTGAAACCGAATCCCCAGGCATTGGCTAATGGAGCTACTGTGATATCGAAAGCTCCGCGAGTTTCGGCTGAGATCTCCATAGATCGGTTAAAACAGGTTTGGAAGAAGTGTCTGTGACGATTTCTTCATTACGATTAACACGGGTAATGACAGATGTATCATTGAATGGAGAAAGTGAACCGTCGAATTTTTTTAATTCGGCATCGATCTCCGCTTTCAGATTGCCATCATACTGATAGGTAATATTATATACTGTGCCGAATACAAGCCCATTGATACTGTTGTAAGGTATTTGTTTATTTCGTTGGGCTAGTATCCAAATTGTTCCCAACAGCAGGATAGCCAGCCAAATGAAGCTTTTTCTTGTTTTCTTTTCCATAATAAGTAAAAAGTAAGTAAGCAACAAATCTGTTTATGATTACACAGCCTTTTGTTGTTTGAGGTTGATAGCTAATTATTAAAAAATAAGTGTTCGATTAATATTTTCGTTCCAATAAGGATCAGTATGATTCCTCCCCATAATTCAGCACGAAGTTTTCTGGCAATGCCGCATCCGAAGCGAATGCCGAAGATTAATCCTATAAGGGACATAAAAAAAGAAACAAATCCGATGATCCTGCCGGGTAAAGGATAGACGAACAGCTTTTGATACCCAGAAAAGCAAAGGATACTCCTACGGCCAATGCATCAATGCTGGTTGCAACGGCCATTGTTATCACTACTTTCAGGCTTGCAGGGTTAAATCTTTGGCAGCAATCTTCTTCTTTAAAAGATTCTTTGATCATTCGTCCGCCTAGAAAGGCCAGAATAGCAAAGGCAATCCAGTGATCGACCGATTCGATAAGGTGGCTGAATGTGCTTGCTCCTAACCACCCCAATAAAGGCATTATAGCCTGGAAAAGTCCGAAAAAAAATGCCATGATGAGCATAGGCCGCCATTGAATACGCCTTAAAATAATACCACTTGCAATAGAGACAGCGAGGCAATCCATCGCTAAACCAATTGCAAGTAGCCAAATCTCTAATCCTGTCATGTCGTTAAAATGGTAATTTATAAATCAGTGTATATGTGATACCTATGTTTGAGGAGTCATATTCACCAAAACCCGGTACATACCATGGATTTCCATGTTCGCTGATCGAGCCCGCTGTTTTAAATTTAAAGCGTAAGGTCCATCCCATATAGAAGCTTTTATAGATTTGAACATTGACTCCGGCCACCAGCTCAAGCCATTGCATGTTAGATTTCAGTCCGTTGTAATGATAAGGTACGCTTCCTCCCAAATGCGTCTATCAATCCGGGATTAGCCATACTGCCTCCATAAATAGGGTCAGAAAAAGGTGTACTTGAGATGTCGTACTTGAAACTGCTAAATCCATAACGTAGTCCTACATACAAATATTCTTTAACAACATTATAGTCAGCCCCAACGCGAAAATAAGGAGCGGCACTTTTATAATGGATACCGGTATCACTCCAGGTATCTGTTTGTCCGAAACCGATTTCTACTGTAGGAATAAATTTCTTTTTTAAGTTTACTCTCACATTTACCTCAGAACTTAGAAAATCTCCTCCGAGTAGTTTACTGCCCAACCCGAATAAGTCCACACCGACATACGTCCCATTGTAAAAGGGAATCGTATCCGCTTTTATCTCCTCTTTTGCTTTCTGCTTGACAGCAGGACGTGCACCGGGTCTTTGCTGTTGTGCTTGGAGCGGAAGGCTGAATATGAGGCACAGCAGGCTAACGATTGTAGCGGTAGAATATTTTGAGATTTTCTGTTCCATTAATGTTAGCTGCATTTGATTTGATATATAGAGAGTCTATGCTATGATATTTCTTTTTATTGGTTTCCGTATAATCAATCGGATGAATACTGATGATATTTTGTTTCATACTGTATCCGCAATCCATCGACTGAAAGTAAGGAGTATTGGTTTGCAGGATCACCATTGTATCTCTTAACAACCGGGTGTAATGAAACACAAGAATAGTCGAGTCACTTGTATAGCGTAGTGGGAGAGCGATATCATGTACCTTTTTCTGGTTATTGATGATTATTGAATCAGTTCCGAATGCTGTCACACTCAATGAATCGAGGGTGTCATTCAGTACAGCCTTGGTTTCCGGATTGATGGTATACATTTTGGCGTAGACCATCGGGCGTCCGGTCATGGAGCAATCACTCTCTTCCGAGCAAGCCGAAAGGATAGCCCCCGTTAGTGGATAGGCTACCATCAGGAAGAGTACCAGTTTTATTAATTTTTTCATCGTACAGGTTTCATTAATCGTTCGTTATATTATTTTTTCTATCTGATAATTATTGCGTTCCGGGGCGTTGCGTGAAATCAGTTCGCCAAGAAATCCTGCCAAAAAGAGTTGTGTTCCAATAATCATGCAGTCAACGACAGATAGAAATAGGGAGAATCTGTTACCAGCCGATAAGGCATACCGTGATTCATACTATATAATTTACTGGCTCCGACAATAACCACTGAAATAAATCCCAGTATAAACATCAATGAGCCTAATAAACCGAAAAAGTGCATTGGTTTAATTCCAAACTTTGAGAGGAACCAAAGAGAGATTAAATCGAGATATCCGTTAAAGAAGCGATTCCATCCTCCAAATTTAGTTTTTCCGAATTTACGTGCTTGATGGTGCACCACCTTTTCGCCTATTTTCTGGAATCCGGCATTCTTAGCCAGATACGGGATGTAGCGATGCATCTCTCCGTATACTTCGATGTTTTTTACAACAGCTTTGCGATAAGCTTTCAATCCGCAATTAAAGTCGTGCAGATTATGAATCCCTGAAACTTTACGTGCCGTGGCATTAAATAGTTTGGTAGGTAGAGTTTTCGACAGCGGGTCGTATCTTTTCTGTTTATAGCCTGAAACAAGGTCATATCCGTCTTCAGTAATCATACGGTATAATTCCGGTATTTCATCGGGACTATCCTGTAGGTCGGCATCCATCGTGATCACTACATTTCCTTCGGCACGTTCAAAGCCACAGTACAGAGCCGGGGATTTTCCGTAATTTCGTCGGAATTTGATCCCTTTCACAGTGGACGACTGTTTCTGAAGTTCTTCGATAATTTCCCAAGAACGGTCGGTACTACCATCATTTACAAAGATAACTTCGTATGAAAAGCCATTGGCTTTCATCACTCTTTCAATCCAGGTAAAAAGCTCCGGAATGGATTCTTCTTCATTGAACAATGGTACGACAACAGATATATCCATTTTACTTATAAATTAGATATTACAAACTATAGAGGTTGCACCTCCGGTGATTTGGGCTTTCTCATCACAAATAAGGCAGTGGGAACAGCCAATATGCTGCCATAGAACACATTCTGTGACATCAGTTGCATAGTAATGTCTATCGGTGTCAATGTACTGATCATTTCCATCACTTCTTTCAGTTGGCTGATGTATCCTTCTATTCCCGGTACTTCTTTATTGGTCAGTTCGTCAAACATTCCCATGTAAGTGTTTACAATGAAACCATGGTCGATGAACCGGAAATAAATGTAGTGGGCCACTGCCGTGAGGAGTGCCGCAAACATATACATAAAAACGATGAATACCCATGCTTGCAGGAAGCGGATCGAGCCGCCACATACTTTGTCACGATAGGTACGTGCATAATAATATCCCATGAACGGAACTCCTAAAGTAAGCCCGAAAAACAGGAATAAAAGAAACGGAATGGACAATCCCAATGGGAATAGAATGAACTTAAGTATCCAGTATACTCCCATATAGGTGCCAAAATGCATGGCATATTTTTGTAAGTTACTTCTGCTTTCTGTCATTTTATTAATAAATAGCGCACAAAGGTACAAATAATATTGTTTGGTATGGAATTTATGCCTGTTAAAGTTAATAAAGCTATCCGGTCAGAAAAAAAAAACATTTTTTTTTCGATTTTAAATATCTGAAAAGTAGGAGTTTACCGGTAAAGCATGCAAAAAAGTACCGATCCCCTATTGCAGGTTTAATAAAAATACCTACTTTGCACCCGGGTAAGTCCTATACGGCCAGCTCCCTTCGAATCCTCCAGGGCTTGATCGCAGCAAAGGTAGTTGGTTGTAGCGGCGCGATATAGTAAGCTTACCCACTTGCCTCTTTAGCTCAGTTGGCCAGAGCACGTGATTTGTAATCTCGGGGTCGTTGGTTCGAATCCGACAAGAGGCTCAAAAAAGGAAAGCATCTCGGCACTGCGGGGTGCTTTTTTGCGTTTATTCTTCTGATGGTTCATGAAAAAGGAAAGGGATGAACCTGTTTATGATACATCCCTTTTCGCATTTACATTCAATTATTATAAATAACTAACCTTTTATCATGCTATGCTATCATGATTTTGTTTAGCCTTTTACTACAATTCGTTTATATCCGTATACAGCGCGGTCTCCCAACTCTTCTTCAATACGAAGCAGCTGATTGTATTTTGCCATACGGTCCGAACGACTTAGAGAACCGGTCTTGATTTGTCCGCTGTTGGTTGCTACGGCAATATCTGCAATAGTTGCATCTTCTGTTTCGCCTGAGCGGTGTGAAGTGACCGTTGTATATCCATGGCGGTGTGCCATTTCAATAGCGTTCAGTGTTTCTGTCAGTGAACCGATTTGATTAACCTTGATCAGGATAGAGTTAGCGCAACCCTTTTCAATACCTTTTGCCAGGAAGTCAACGTTAGTTACGAATAAATCGTCGCCTACCAACTGACAGCGATCCCCGATGCGTTGAGTCAATTTCTTCCAGCCTTCCCAGTCATTTTCGCTCATACCATCCTCAATGGAATCAATCGGATATTCGTTGATAAGTTTTCCAAATAGTCAATTTGTTCGTCAGCTGTACGTTTTTTGCCTTTTTCACCTTCAAATTTGGTGTAATCGTAAATACCGTCATGATAGAATTCGGAAGAGGCGCAGTCCATGCCAATCATTACATCTTTGCCCGGTTCGTAGCCTGCAGCTTTGATAGCGGCAAGAATAGAGTTAAGTGCATCTTCTGTTCCTTCCAGGTTGGGAGCAAAACCGCCTTCATCACCAACAGCTGTACTCAGACCACGGTCTTTCAATACTTTTTTCAAAGCATGGAATACTTCGGCACCCATGCGCAACCCTTCTTTAAAAGAACTTGCACCTACCGGACGGATCATAAACTCCTGGAAGGCTATCGGAGCATCACTGTGTGAGCCTCCATTAATGATGTTCATCATTGGTACAGGCAATACATACGTATTCGTACCTCCGATGTATCTGTAAAGAGGAATATCGAGATAGTTGGCAGCAGCTTTAGCTACGGCAAGCGAAACACCCAGAATAGCGTTGGCACCCAGTTTTGGCTTTTGTCTTTGTTCCATCCAATGCCAACATGGCATGATCAATGCCTATTTGGTCGAGGGCCGACATACCGATCAGATGCGGAGCAATGACTTTATTGACGTTCTCTACTGCTTTCTGTACACCCTTGCCGCCATAACGATGTTTATCACCGTCGCGGAGTTCAAGCGCTTCGTGTTCACCGGTCGATGCACCCGATGGAACGGATGCACGTCCCATAATGCCTGATTCCAATACTACGTCTACTTCTACTGTAGGGTTACCTCTTGAGTCGAGAATTTCTCGTCCTGTAATTTTTCTATTTCATTGTTTCTCTTGTTTTTAGTCTCTGCAAATTTACTCACTTATGGGAAGCGGAAGAATCACTATTAATAGGTATTCCGTTCGGGTTCTTTCCCTATAAATCAGTATCATTACTTTTATATTATAAAACAAAGAAAAGAGAAGAAAGGTTCAATCGTCTTCTATTTTGACCCCTAGTAGAGGTAACAGATCTATTGCTTGTAACGAACTGACTATGGCTCCTTTCAGATCGGCTATATTGAGTTGAATACCTGCTATTCTAGAGTTTCTCAGGTCGATACCTTTGAGTGAAGTGTGCGAAAAGTCGGCTTCTAACAATTCGCAAGTATCAAAAGCTGCCGGCATCAGTTTGCTGTCATTCAGGCTGCCGTTTCGGAAATTGCAATGGCTGAAACGGACTGTTCGCATTTTTACCATGGAGAGATTGATGTATTGTCCGTAGCAATGATCCATTAAAACATGATTGAGGGTGGCTTCCGGGAAACCGGTTCCCAGCAATTGCAAGATATAAATCTACCCGGTAGAAAGTAGTTCCGGCAAACGAAACGTTGGATAAATCGCAATTTTCAAAACGTACGTCTGTCAGTTGAGCTGATTTAAACTGACATTCGCTGAATATTTGTTGTTTGAAAGTGCAATTATTAATACTTAGGTAAGGTTTAGCTATTTGATGTACGGTTCCCTTAAGGAAGCACAAATCGGAAACTTTCTCTTGGTCGGTAAGTGCATCCAGTGGGACCGGACTTTCGGACTGACTGTTAAGGAACGGAGCTACGACTTTGACGGGTTGCACTTTTTTGATTGTTGGCTTCATATATGATTCGTTTGTTATTTAAATTGTTCGCCAAGATATCCTCCGGCCAATACAGCCAAAAGTCCAAGCAATATGCTGATGAATACATAAAAGGTGAATATGCCATAAAAACCTCCTTTCAGCAAACTCAGACTGTCGTTGGCCAAAGTGGAGAATGTGGTAAAACCGCCACAGAAACCAACGGTCAGAAATAGCCTCAGTTCGAAAGATAGATTGAAACGCTCCGAAAATGAATAAAAAAAACCGATTAATAAGCTGCCTATGATATTTACGGCAAATGTTCCCCATGGAAATGGGAAGAGAGCCGGGCTAAGCCGTTCGTTGACGGCGATTTGTGTCAGATAGCGGGTTACACTGCCCATGCCTCCTCCGATAAATATATAAATAATCTCTTTCATCTTTTTTTGATTTTATCGGCAAAGTTACCACTGTCAACTGTTTATGCAAACGTTTTCTGATAATTCTTCTTTGTTTCGGTTCTATTCATCGAACATGAATCTGCTTCTTGCTTATCTTTGCTGCATGATTACTAATTTTTATTGAACCATATCATGAAGAACATGAAAAAACTGACTTTTAAGTTAGCTTGCTTTTTTCTCTCTCTTTTAGTGAGTAGTGTGGCAATGGCCGAAAGTATTACTTCTCCCAACGGACTCTTGAAACTGAATGTATCTGTGAATGAGAAGGGGGAACCTGTGTATGAACTTTCTTATAAAGGTAAAGAAGTGATTAAACCTTCTAAACTGGGTCTTGAACTGAAAGACGATCCGGAGTTGATGGACGGTTTTACGTTGTCTGATGCCAAAACTTCTTCTTTTGACGAGACTTGGGAGCCTGTTTGGGGCGAGGTTAAGCAAATTCGCAATAATTATAATGAACTTGCGATTACTTTAGACCAGAAAGCTCAGGATCGCAAAATGGTGATTCGTTTTCGTCTGTATAATGACGGACTCGGATTTCGCTACGAATTTCCACAACAAAAGAATCTGAATTATTTTGTAATTAAAAGAAGAACATTCTCAATTGCTATGGCCGGTGATCATACTGCTTTCTGGATACCGGGAGATTATGATACGCAGGAATATGATTATACTCGGTCGAAACTTTCTGAAATACGCGGCTTAATGAAGACGGCTGTCACTCCCAATGCTTCTCAAACTCCTTTTTCTCCTACCGGTGTACAGACTGCTTTGCAGATGAAAACAGACGACGGGTTGTATATCAATCTGCACGAAGCTGCTTTGGTGGATTATTCTTGCATGCATCTCAATCTGGACGATAAGAATTTTGTTTTCGAATCGTGGTTGACTCCTGATGCCCAAGGGACCAAAGGATATATGCAAACTCCTTGCCACTCTCCATGGCGTACGGTTATGGTTAGTGATGATGCGCGTGATATTCTTGCTTCTAAATTAACATTAAATCTGAACGAGCCTTGCAAACTGGAGGATACTTCCTGGATTAAGCCTGTAAAATACGTAGGTGTATGGTGGGAAATGATTACCGGAAAGAGTACTTGGGCTTATACGGATGATGTTTATTCAGTGAAGTTGGGCGAAACCGATTATACTAAAACTAAGCCTAATGGTCGTCATGGTGCCAATAATGAGACGTGAAACGTTATATTGATTTTGCTGCCGAACACGGTTTTGATCAGGTGCTGGTCGAGGGCTGGAATGAAGGCTGGGAAGATTGGTTCGGCAAGTCAAAAGACTATGTGTTCGACTTCGTTACTCCGTATCCTGATTTTGATGTGAAAATGTTGAATGAGTATGCTAGAAGTAAAGGAGTGAAGCTGATGATGCATCATGAGACTTCTGCATCTGTGCGTAACTATGAACGTCATATGGATGAAGCTTATCAATTTATGGAAGATAACGGTTACAATGCGGTGAAGAGTGGATATGTTGGCAATATCATCCCGCGTGGTGAACACCACTACGGTCAATGGCTGAATAATCATTATCTGTATGCGGTGAAGAAAGCTGCGGATCATAAAATTATGGTGAATGCACACGAGGCTGTTCGCCCTACCGGATTGTGCCGTACATATCCGAATCTGATTGGTAATGAATCTGCCCGTGGTACAGAATATGAAGCCTTCGGAGGCAATAAGCCTTTCCATACTACGTTGCTTCCATTTACGCGTCTGGTAGGTGGTCCGATGGATTATACTCCGGGTATTTTTGATACTCAACTCTCTTTCCTGAGTGGTGAGCATAGTTTTGTACATACTACTTTGGCCAAGCAGCTGGCTTTGTATGTCACTCTTTATAGCCCATTACAGATGGCTGCCGATCTTCCGGAGAGTTATGAACGCTATATGGATGCCTTTCAGTTTATTAAAGATGTAGCAGTAGACTGGGATGAAAGTAAGTATATTGAAGCAGAACCGGGAGAGTACATCACTGTGGCCCGTAAAGCTAAAACACCAATAATTGGTTCGTTGGAGGAATTACTGGTGAAAATGCACGCACATCTACGTTTGTACTTGATTTCCTGGAACCGGGAAAGCAATATGTAGCTACTTTATATGCCGATGGTAAAGATGCGGATTATGAAAAAAATCCGACTTCTTATCAGATTAAAAAAGGTCTGGTGACTTATAAGACGAAGATTTCCACTGACTTGGCCCGTAGTGGAGGTTTTGCTATTAGTTTGATAGAGGCTACCCCTGCCGATAAGAAAGAACTTAAAAAGTGGAAATAAAGATAGTTGGTGTAAAAAAGGTTAGTTTGGTTATTTTTTGAAATGACAGAGTCCGGATATATTGAGTATATAATCCGGACTCTTTTTAATTTATAGTTGTTGTATTCTTAATAATATATACTGTTTGGAAGCTGGACTTTCTTTTTGTTATAGCTTTGTCTTTAGCTTATATATCTATTATTCAGTTGATTGCTTCTTAACTCTAATTGTTTATAATATTAGCTTTAACATGATGTTAAAACAAGTCTTGTAAATGCAAAGAACAAGTTATTTGTCTGCAAAAGCTTTGTTCTTTGTGCAAGGAAAACCAATAGCCTTCTGCCTTTATTAACATTGTTAAATTATTCTTCCCGGATGATATCTTTTTATTGGAAGTTTCTGTTCGCTATATATAATAAGGTATAAGAAGATCTATTTATTAGCCCCTCCATCCAACAGTTCTGCTATTTTCTTTTTCAAATTAAGCTTTATAATTTCATCTTGCTGTAATTCTATCTCTACCATAATTTTGGCATTTCCTAGTTTATATCTGATACCTTCGTTATCAGAATTTCTCTGTTCTTGTTTGATACTATATAAAAGGGAAAAATCATAGTCTAGCGCTATTGAAATATTGTATAATGTATCCGTGTCGATGCTTTTCCTTGTCAGTAAGTAATCTACACTTTGAGGCTTAACATCCAACCGTCTTGCGAGTTCGGCCTTTGTAACCTGTCTCTCAGACATCACATTTTTGATAATTTCACCTATATAAATATTGCTTTTTTTCATTTGCATGAAAGTACAACATAATCTGAAGAGTTAGGTTTATAGGTATAAAAGAATATCTGTCTATTTTTGTATTTTGTTCATAATTTATTTGTTTTATCAGATAAATTAGGATATATTTGCAGCGAATCACCAAGAGGGGGGAAGCAACACTTTCCGGTAGCGGGAGAAAAACAGAGTGAAACATAACATTTATATTATTACTATTATTCATTTAAATTTTAAGATTATGAAAAAGAAGATTGCAAATTCATTTAAGCACATTCTTACCGCCGCTGGTAAGAATTGGATGGAGGCAATGAGATATTATAGCCTCCAAATGTGAGTACACTAACATTTAAGTATAGAACAAGGGATATGTTTGCAAACATATCCCTTGTTTTTTTGTAGGAGTAGAATAAGATTTTTTATATCTAAAAGTACATTTGTTTGAACTTTATTCACTTCCTTTGTTATTAATACAAAGACTAACAAACGAATAATCATGAGAGTAATTCAAAGAATTTGTAGCATATTGTTGCTGCTGGTTACATTTGGGGGGTCGGCATTGTATGCGCAGACGTACGATAAGTTGTGGAAGCAGGTGGAGCAGGCTCAAAAGAAAAGCCTGCCTCAAACAGTGATAAAACTGACTGATGAAATCTATCGGAAAGGTCGGCAAGAGCAGAATGCTCCGCAAATGTTGAAAGCTACATTTGTAGGGAGACTTATCAAGAGGGGCTGACTCCGGACAGCCTTTACTCCAGTCTGAAATATATGGAATCTTGGGCACAATCGGAGAGGAATCCTGTGAACAAGGCTATTCTACACTCTTTGTTGGCATATGAATATGTTGACTTGATGCGGAAGAATCGCCGTGTCTTGCTGTCACGTACTCTACTGGCTGTTGACGAGGTCCCGGAAGATATCCGTGAGTGGAGTATCAGCAGTTTGTGGATAAAATAGATAGGTGTAACCGTGCATCCTTGCAGGATTCC